>Ga0233439_10000019_pt1:252500-256875 | contig 256875 bp, 225 predicted proteins | sample SI_123_September_6_FD_182713 | JGI IMG/M metagenome (GOLD analysis project Ga0233439, IMG submission 182713) | Seawater microbial communities from Saanich Inlet, British Columbia, Canada - SI_123_September2016_100_MG | ecosystem: Environmental > Aquatic > Marine > Inlet | place...
TAGCTGACCGATAGTGAACTAGTACCGTGAGGGAAAGGCGAAAAGAACCCCGGTGAGGGGAGTGAAATAGATCCTGAAACCGCGTACGTACAAGCAGTAGGAGCCTATCTTCGGATGGGTGACTGCGTACCTTTTGTATAATGGGTCAGCGAGTTATTGTCAGTAGCAAGGTTAACCGTTTAGGGGAGCCGTAGGGAAACCGAGTCTTAATAGGGCGAATTAGTTGCTGGTAATAGACCCGAAACCGAGCGATCTAGCCATGACCAGGTTGAAGGTTGAGTAACATCAACTGGAGGACCGAACCCACCTATGTTGAAAAATGGGGGGATGAGTTGTGGCTCGGAGTGAAAGGCTAATCAAGCTCGGAGATAGCTGGTTCTCCTCGAAATCTATTTAGGTAGAGCCTCATGAATAACCACTGGGGGTAAAGCACTGTGTCGGCTAGGGGGTCATCCCGACTTACCAACCCGATGCAAACTCTGAATACCAGTGAGTTTTATCATGGGAGACAGACGGCGGGTGCTAACGTCCGTCGTCGAAAGGGAAACAACCCAGACCATCAGCTAAGGTCCCTAATATTCATTAAGTGGGAAACGATGTGGGAAGGCTCAGACAGCTAGGAGGTTGGCTTAGAAGCAGCCACCCTTTAAAGAAAGCGTAATAGCTCACTAGTCGAGTCGGCCTGCGCGGAAGATATACCGGGGCTAAAATGAATAACCGAAGCTATGGGTTCAGCACTTCACTTAAATACATTTACTAAGACTCTGCGTAAAGCGCAGACGTTTATTGGCGTAGCCAATGGACGTCCAAGCGCCTCCTTACGTTGAGTCTGATTCAAAAGAATTGAGTGTATTTAAGGAAGTGCTGAGCGGTAGAGGAGCGTTCTGTAAGTGGTTGAAGCTGAACCGTGAGGTTTTGTGGACATATCAGAAGTGCGAATGCTGACATGAGTAACGATAAGGGGGGTGAAAAACCTCCCCGCCGAAAGATCAAGGTTTCCTGTCCAACGTTAATCGGGACAGGGTGAGTCGGCCCCTAAGGCGAGGGCGAAAGCCGTAGTCGATGGGAAATCGGTTAAAATTCCGATACCGGTTCTTACTGCGATGGAGTGACGGAGAAGGCTAGACTGGCACAGCGATGGTTGTCTGTGTTTAAGCGTGTAGGTAGGGGGATTAGGTAAATCCGGTCCCTCGTTAATCTGAGACGCGATGACGATCTCCTGGGGAAACCCTCGAGAGAAGTGGTCGATGCCATGCTTCCAGGAAAAACTTCTAAGCTTCAGGTAAGAAACGACCGTACTGTAAACCGACACAGGTGATCAGGTAGAGAATACCAAGGCGCTTGAGAGAACTTGGGTGAAGGAACTAGGCAAAATGGTACCGTAACTTCGGGAGAAGGTACGCTCTTTTTGGTGATGGGATTTACTCCCTAAGCTGAGGAGAGTCGAAGTGACCAGGTGGCTGCAACTGTTTATTAAAAACATAGCACTCTGCAAACTCGTGAGAGGAAGTATAGGGTGTGACGCCTGCCCGGTGCCGGAAGGTTAATTGATGGGGTTATCTTCGGAGAAGCTCTTGATCGAAGCCCCGGTAAACGGCGGCCGTAACTATAACGGTCCTAAGGTAGCGAAATTCCTTGTCGGGTAAGTTCCGACCTGCACGAATGGCGTAATGACGGCCACGCTGTCTCCACCCAAGACTCAGTGAAATTGAAATTGCTGTTAAGATGCAGTGTACCCGCGGCTAGACGGAAAGACCCCGTGAACCTTTACTATAGCTTCACACTGGACTTTGACCTTATTTGTGTAGGATAGGTGGGAGACTTTGAAGCGTTGTCGCTAGACAGCGTGGAGTCAACCTTGAAATACCACCCTGATAATGTTGAGGTTCTAACTTAGCGCCTGAAACGGGCGTGAGGACAGTGTGTGGTGGGTAGTTTGACTGGGGCGGTCTCCTCCTAAAGAGTAACGGAGGAGCACGAAGGTACCCTAATGACGGTCGGAAATCGTCAGTTTAGTGTAATGGCACAAGGGTGCTTGACTGCGAGAGTGACAACTCGAGCAGGTACGAAAGTAGGTCATAGTGATCCGGTGGTTCTGAATGGAAGGGCCATCGCTCAACGGATAAAAGGTACTCCGGGGATAACAGGCTGATACCGCCCAAGAGTTCACATCGACGGCGGTGTTTGGCACCTCGATGTCGGCTCATCACATCCTGGGGCTGAAGCCGGTCCCAAGGGTATGGCTGTTCGCCATTTAAAGTGGTACGCGAGCTGGGTTTAGAACGTCGTGAGACAGTTCGGTCCCTATCTGCCGTGGGCGCAGGAAATTTGAGAAGAGTTGCTCCTAGTACGAGAGGACCGGAGTGAACGAACCTCTGGTGTTCGGGTTGTTACGCCAGTAGCATTGCCCGGTAGCTACGTTCGGACAGGATAACCGCTGAAAGCATCTAAGCGGGAAGCCCCCTTCAAGACGAGATTTCCCTCAGGATTTAATCCTGCTAAAGTGCCGTTGAAGACGACGACGTTGATAGGCTGGGTGTGTAAGTGCAGCGATGCATTGAGCTAACCAGTACTAATTGCACGTGAGGCTTGACCATATAATCATGGGTTTTAGATCGAAAGGTTTACTAACACCATCGCTTGTATGACGAAAGCAACCTCGACTTTAACGTACAGAAACGCTTGAAGACTCTGGAAACAGAGACCAAAAGCCAACTTGTTGCGCAAGTTAAAAAACAGCACAATCTTCATTTATCTTATTGTTAAGAATCTATCTGCCTCGCAGCAATACCAGCGAGCCGGATGTCAGAATTGCCTGACGACAATAGCGAGCGTGAACCACCTGATCCCATCTCGAACTCAGAAGTGAAACCGCTTTGCGCCGATGGTAGTGTGAGGTTTCCTCATGTGAGAGTAGGTCATTGTCAGGCATTAAAATAAGGGAAATCCCCGTACTCGATGAGTGCGGGGATTTTTTTTTGGGTCACTGGAAATGACACTGACCGAGGTCATTGAGACTCACCTTTTGGCTGAGCCAAAAGCTTCGCCCCTTCGGGGCCGCTTCGCGGTCTTGAATGCTACGCATTCAATCAGGCGTGTTACTGGATGGGATCTTTGTTGGTGGAAACGGTGGGGGTGCTTCTCGGTCTTGAATGCTGCGCATTCAATCAGGCGTGTTACTGGATGGAAACTTTGGGGGCGCTTCTTGGTCTTAAATGCTGCGCGTTTGATTAGGCAAACTAGTCGAAGGGGGATGCTTTGCTTTACGACTAGTTTGGATGGCAAACAACAAATGAATTGTCTTGCGTCTAGTGTTAAGTGTGGGAGTAGTGGCGAGGATGGAGTGGGGAAAAACTGAAATAAAAAAGGGGCTCTAATGAGCCCCTTTGTTTAACTAACTTCTAAGCAGTGGCTTAGTCAGCAGGTTCTAGGCGAACAACTGATGTTGGCTCACCTCGACGGTCTGATATAGCTAAATATATAAAGCCATCCGTGCCTTGGCGTACGTCGCGAATTCTGCCCAGGTCATAGGCTAGGGTTTCTTCAACTACTACATTGCGGTAGTCGGATGTCAGCTGCAAACGCGCAAGCTGCTCACCGGCCAAAGAGCCAGAGAAGATATTGCCATACCAATTTGGGAATTTATCGCCGGTGTAAACCATAAGGCCTGAAGTGGCTATGGACGGTACCCAGAAATGAGTAGGTTCTTCCATGCCTTCTTCGCTGATGCCAATGTGGATCGGTCTACCAAAAGCGCCATAGTTTACGCCGCGACCAATTACAGGCCAGCCATAGTTATTGCCTGGTTCAATACGATTGATTTCATCGCCGCCTTGAGGGCCGTGTTCAGATTCCCAAAGGTCTCCTGTTTCTGGATGGATCGCTAAACCTTGTGGGCTCCGGTGACCCCAGCTCCATATTTCGGGAAGGATTCCTGCCTGTCCGACAAACGGATTGTCGCTGGGTATTGTTCCATCGTCATTTAGTCGAACTACAACGCCCTGATGATTGCTGCGGTCCTGAGCTGGGTGAGCGCGAAGAGCATCTTCATCTCCTATTGGAGGAGCCATGCGATCGCCTAGAGTGAAAAAGATATAACCATTGATATCAATAACTATCTTGCCGCCATAGTGTCCAAAACCCGATGCTTGAGCTTCGAAAATTTCTACAACATTTGTCAGTCGGTCATTTTCCAATCGACCGCGCGCAATTGCTGTCGCGGAGCTGTCTGCAGTTTTCTTGGAGTAGGTCAAATAGACCCAGCGGTTCTCATCGAAATCAGGGTGAGGTAGAACATCGAAAAGCCCACCTTGCCCTTCATAAAATACTTCAGGCACGCCTGGTATCGCTTCCGGTAGAAGGTTTCCATCTCGAA
>Ga0233439_10000026_pt1 | contig 226238 bp, 225 predicted proteins | sample SI_123_September_6_FD_182713 | JGI IMG/M metagenome (GOLD analysis project Ga0233439, IMG submission 182713) | Seawater microbial communities from Saanich Inlet, British Columbia, Canada - SI_123_September2016_100_MG | ecosystem: Environmental > Aquatic > Marine > Inlet | place: Canada...
GAAGAGGAAGAGGAAGAGGAAGAGGAAGAGGAAGAGGAAGAGGAAGAGGAAGAGGAAGAGGAAGAGGAAGAGGAAGAGGAAGAGGAAGAAGAAGAGGAAGAAGAGGATGCTGAGGAAGAAGAAGAAGAGGAGGAAGTAGAAGAGGAGGAAGTAGAAGAGGAAGTAGAAGAGGAAGAAGTAGAAGAGGAAGAGGAAGAAGTAGAAGAAGTAGAAGAGGAAGTAGAAGAGGAAGAAGAGGAGGAAGAAGAGGATGCTGAGGAGGAAGAAGAAGAGGTATTTGAAGTCGATATTAAGGGCAAGAAATATTATACAACCAACGAGAAAACTGGTCCAATTTATGCGATAACCGATGATGAAGATATTGGCGATGAGGTAGGTATATTTAAGAACGGAAAGGCAACCTTTTACAAAAAGAAGTAATAACACAAAAATAGACTGTTTCCAAATTCTGTATACATGTATTTTTTTATCAATATATGTATATAGCAAGCGATGAGTTTACAGGATGCAATTATGAGTGGAGATAACAAAGCGGTGGAAGAACTATTAAAAGGACATGTACTTGAGGATGACTTAAATAAAGGCATTAATACTAGCGAAAAACGTTCAACACAAAATAACGTATTTAACATGATGGATACGAGTTCAAAACCGCCCGAGGTATATGAACAAATAACAGACACATTGAAAAAGTACAAACAGAGATATGAACAAGTAAATGCCTTAAACAAGACGACAGAAGGACAAAAACTCCCATTAGAAATAGTAGGTGAAATCGCAAAAATGCTCGGTGTGAAGAAGAAAAATCCAACTGAATGGGCGAACAAAGGTGGAAAGAAAACAAAAAAACGTCTGATGAAACAAAGAAAATCCAAGAAAACCAAGTCCAAGAAGTCCAAACGCACCAATAAACGCAAACCCCGTAACTAAGTGTACAAACCTTATAATTGAATCAATTATCTATATAGTCGATTTATTCAATAAATACAATATTATTCTTTTTAGCAAATTTCACTTTCTTGCGAGTTTTTCGACCACCCTTCTGTTGGAAATATTGCACTGCATTATTCGCAATGATAGCATACAGTTCGTTCTCTGCTTTGTCCTTGTTTATTTTTTCATATTGGTCTATTTGTTCAGTCGACAAGTCGTCCAGCAACTGTTTGTTATATACAAATCGACTTTGATAATTGTTTGTAAACTCTTTCAGTGTTTGTAGGTTCTCTCGGAATCCCATTGTATTCAGATCCCGCTTCTTGATATGTTTTGAAATATTTTTAATTGCAGAAAACAAAGAAGGATTGTTCGTTTGGACAAACGCAAATTCGTCAGTTTCATCTATCGCTGGGTTTTGCTTTTTCAAAATCAACAGACTATCCACTATTTTTTCTCGAGAAGCAATATTCACGAGATTTTTAAATTTCTCCCAGTTATCGTCAAGTGTATCACTTGTTGGGACTAATACAGGTTCTTCGACGGGTTTGTTTTCTGTCGAAGTGATTTTGTCTTGTATTGCACTGGTAGATACAATGAAATTATAAGGTTCCGCTTTCCATTTCACAAACGTGTTGGGTTGTGTAAAATCAGACAATAAGAACCCCATATAATGGTTCATAAATGGACAATAATAAGTACTCTTGTTTTCGTCATTCACTTCTCCGTCAATTACATCCAGAATAAAATGCACTTGTTTTTGGTCTTTCAAAGTGTCGACGCCCGTATATATCAGTTCACTTGCATTCTGAATAAAATCGTCTTTGACCGGCAAGGAAGATGATTTGTATAATATGTACTTTTCGTATACGTATTCCATGAAATCAAAAAAATATGTAACATCCTCTTCATTGTTGCTATGCAAGAGTGCATATAGTTTATGATTTCCGGGTATTACAGAGACTTTGTTCGATGTGGTATCTAATAGTTTTTCAATATTGTTTACGTAATATAGTCTGTAAGTTGCATTATTTTTGAGTAAGTCCGGTTGCGAAGATATTTGAAGAAATGGTGTTCTCTTATAACTTTGAAAATCAACAGCCTGTTTTAATTCATCTATCAAATTGGCGTACACCGCTTTCATTTCGTCTTCCTTGCTAGTAAAGTAATTGATATAATCGTTGAAATATGTTTTTAACTCTTTATCATTTTCCAATTTTATTAGCAAACGATTGGTGGTTAGGAATTCGACGTCTTCGTTAAAAACAAGTTCTAGTTTTGCTTTTTTCCTCATCAGTGGGTCTTTGATTGCATTGATATAGTCATCTTTTTGTTCGATCAAATCGAATAACGTTTTGGATACGAAATCCACATCTCTTGGCGTGAGATATTTTTCGTCGACCTTGTTCTTCAATTCATTGTTGTATTGCTTGATGTTCATAATAAATATTTTGACGAATGTTTCATCCGTGTTTTCATAATTAATCCATTGGTATACCGAATTCACAAGCGCAACTCGAAGAAGTGCGTGATAATTTTGGTCTTTGTCTATCGGCATATTTTCATCATATTCTTGCATAATACCTAACATACGAGAGACGTACTCGCGCAATAATGTATTAAACTTAACCATGATCTTTGCATATTTCTCCGTTGCACGGATATCTTCTTTTTGTTGTTTGATGATAAATTCATATGTATTCTTTACCAAATCATAGTATAGTGGGTGATTCAATAAATCGTTTTTCCAAGTGACGCGAATATTCGTATATACCTGATTGTTCAATCTTGAGTACGAAAATTGTTGACTAAACGGATTGAAGAAAAAGGATCGTTCCGGTTGTTCGCCTGTAACATATTCCAACGTTTGATGAATATTCTTATGGACGAAATACTTGGTTGGGAACAAGGCCTTTATGAGAATGAATATATTGCGATTTTCGACGAGTTGTTTCTCTTCGGGTTCGGTTTTTATTCCAATCATCTCGTTCGTCATTGTATTACGCATGGTGTTCAGATTGAAAAAAAATGAAATACGCTCCTCCCAATCCATGTTTCTCAATGCATCTTCTGGGAAATAGGCATTGGAAATCAAATACGGATATTTTTCAATATTTGTAGGTATTGTATAACTGGGATGATGCAATAGACTTGATGTAAAGGATATGGATGCTTGATTGGGGATATTTGTATTAAGTTTAATTTCTAATGGTGCAACTTCTAAATCCATTGGTAATAGTTCTTATATTATCATTATACTTTTTTAGATCTTTTTATATGTACAAAAAGAATACAGCATATTTGTTCCTTCGTCACGCTGGGTTTGTTTTGATGTGATTTTATACTCTTTTGCAATTTGCTCCTCTGTGATAGGAAATAGCGTATCTCCATCTTGGTCGTCATCTACTTCCGTAATATGCAAGGTGCTGCATTGAGGGTAAAAATGATTGTATATTTCACTGCCGCCGATGATAAATACGGATTTGCGATGTCGCAATTGTAGTTCATTCAATAGTGCATTGCATGCGTCGAGCGTTACAAAATGTACGTCGTTTATTTCTTTACTGTATTTTGTGGGGTCTCGCGTAATAATTACATTGATCCGGTTTTTGAGCGGACCATTTGGTAGCGACGCGTATGTTTTTCGTCCCATTACAATAATTTGATGTTGTGTTAATTTTCGAAAGTGTTGTAAGTCTTTGGAGATATACCACATCAAATCGCCATTGTTTCCAATCACATTCTGATTGTTTTTCGCAACAATCAGTTCCATATAATAAGAGAACTCTATTTCTTATTATATTGATTTTGATGAAGGAATTATATTTTGTAACTCTCTAGTTCTAAAGATACTTTGTCGGTTTTTCTTGCTTTCTCGAGAACTCGTTTTGCCTTGATAATGTCTTCTTCACTTATTTCTTCAGCGTCTTCTTTTTCACGCTCTTGTTTGGAGTTATGGTAATCTTTAAATTCTTCTGAAAATATGCAGAATTCACTTTCTTCGTTGAACAAATATTCAGTAGACAAAATGAAGACAGCAGTTACAATGAACGCAATATAAATGTCGCGAGAACCCATCCAGGCAATTGCAAACACCAAAACTTGAGTACTAAACGTATTCTTCAGGTATGCCTCGGTTGTTTTGCTCAGTTTAAAATTCACAAAGCGAGTACTCAGGTTCAATAAAATAATCATCACGCCTGCGAATATTTTGCTATTGTTTAGTAAATGGATTTGGTCATCTAATTTTTTCAAAAAGGAAACTTGTTGCTTGGGCATTCTATATATTGTGTTTACATATTTGTGCTACATTTAGATTTCACTTTGTTCTCTGCTTTGAACTTGCTTTCAATGATAGAAAAGTTACAGTTGGGAGAACACGCATTGCACTTGTCGGCGTTGAATTTCACTTCAGGAAACACGTGAGAAGTCATATCGGTTTTCACATCCATATTTTTGTACTTGAGTGTTCCATTCTTACAGTGTTTTTCTCTAAATTCGTTTTGTGCTACGCTCGACTGGACATGGTCGATGTCTAAATAGTCTACTTTGTTCTCTTCGGGTTGTTTCTTTTTCATGAGTTCGTCTTCCCACTCCTCTATGTTCTTCATATTCAAAAAATTTTCCACCCATTCGGACTGGTAATACAGTATGACGAGAGAACATACAAACAATCCGAATACCTTGTCCATATGTGTATACAGTAAAATCATACATACCGCGAATATCTTCCCCCACGGTGTTTGACTAAAATCGACGAATTCGTTGCGATAAGACAAAAATAAGAATAATAGACCTATTGGAATAAATTGATGTAAAAAACTCATCATTTAGTATATATAGACTTGTGATTTTTTTTACAATAAATTAGATAAACGACTTGAATAAATATCTGCTTATTTTTTAAGATAAAGTAAATATTTCCAATGTCTTTAATTACAACAGCATCGCCATGGATTAGTAATAACACAAATGAAAACAAAAAAAGAGTTCCTTCTATTAGAAGAAACCTTAAGAAGGACGACGAACCTGTTTATAATGAACCTATGCAAACGATGAAAAAACCTTCTACCATCGAAGACGCGGAAGAATCAAATACAAAGAGAAATAACAAAATAACTGAATTGTTGAACCAAATGACTGACGCCGACAATGAAAACGATAATTTAGGAGAATTTTCCCCGATTGAGCCTCCTGCACTGCAATCCAAAAATGACGAAGACGATGATGCGAATGATAGATTAAACCAGTTTATCCCCGAAATGCCTCGATTTTCCCATTTGAAACCTGCTCAAAACCACGAGAATGCAAACAAGGTTCGTTATAGTGCCGACGATAGCAAAGTAACCAAATTAAGCAACTACAACAAGGTTTACGAAGGTATGCAGAACAAACAAGATGCTACCCCCTACTATTCCAAGATGGGGATTGGAAGTCAGTTGGACGACAGTCGTCTAATGGAAAAGATTAATTATATGATCCATTTGTTGGAACAGCAGCAACACGAAAAAACCGACAACATTACCGAAGAATTCTTGCTCTATACATTTTTAGGCGTTTTTGTGGTATATGTCCTAGACTCATTTGCTCGTTCTGGTAAATACATCCGCTGATCGTTATAACAAAATACATGTTTTTTTTTCATCCAAGGGAGAACTTGGATGAATAAAGTTGAACAAATAATATCCCGTTTGAGAACTTTCCAACGGTTTACCCATCTGTGTCTTCCATATATCATAAAATATACTATTATGACTGCATGTATCGAGCATAATAATTTTATATGTTCTATTGTTTTTGATAAGTTGTTGCAGACTGAATAGGAATCCTGTGTAAAATGTTCTCGTGTCTTCTATATTTGAGATGCTTGCTACTAGTCTTACGATGAAACCTTCTGATGTTTCTTCTTCTTGCATAATGTTTTTGAAAAAATACAATCCGAGAACCTCTTGTCCTTTATATAAACAATATACTATGAGTGTTTTGTTACGCATTAATTCGGTGAGGTTGCTGTAATCAGGACATATGATAGTATCGAACAAACACGCTTGGTATTGGAAGTCATGTTGGGTTTGCATCGTGAGAAAATCGAACAGCATATGATTGTTTTTCTGATCTATTTCCGACACTTGTAGATGTGGCGGAAGGGATGGGAAGGAAAGTTCTCGTAGTTTGTATGTGTGGGTACTCCATTCTACGTAAGGAAATATACCGTCGTACAAAGTGCCCTCTTTTTTGAACAAACTATGTTGAATGGTGGGGTTTAATACACGTTGATTGTATTCGTGGGTCTGAAACAAACTGCGGTTCATCTGCGTTTCATTACGGTCTTTGTAGGTGGTCAAATAATTCATATAGTACATTGGTAGTTTGGAATATTGAGGTTCTCGTAGTGTGGGTAAATAATAGACGTTTACTGGAATCGATGTGATGCAACCTGTCGGTTCAGGCAAATACATGGTTGTTTTGTCTTCGTTCATTACCTTTTCATAGAAGAAAGAAATAAAGGGAGGTTCTCCATGACCTGAGAAATATACGTCTAGGTCTTTCTCGTGAATGTTATGGATCACTTGTCCATCAGGTAAATAGTAACATTGTAACAAATTCAACAAATAGTTTTTTTGTTGTTGGGAAAACTGATAGTAGGGAAACGTGAAAACCTGGTCAAAATCGCAGAATTTGGTCTTAATCGGGACATATTTATAAATAGTAAAAGGTTCTCGATATAAGAAACGCCAGTAGTCATAGGAATGGTATACTGGTTGCATATTCCAAAACGGATATCGGATTTTGGTCACCATCCATAACAATATACAAGTGCAAATAAGTGTGAATAAAACATATTGAAGCATATTACAATGAATCAATATATTTTGATGGGGGTTTGAACTAAATCATTACATTTACTTTTTCTTATGGGTCTTGTTATGTGCCTTGCGACAGTATGTTCTCTTGGAACCAGACGCAACTATGCACATTGATGACTTTTTGCAGGTGTTTGGTTTGTTCACACTCTTCTTTGTGCAGCGGGTATTTTTCTTGGTTTTGCGACAGTACGTTCTCTTGGAACCAGATGCGACTTTGCATCCCTTTACATTTGCACAAACCTTCTTTGCCTTGTTTTTGCAAAGGTTGTCGGTGTATTTTCTTGCGGATTTGTTGCCTCCATACAAACCGCGTTGTTGCTTTATTCTCTCCCTAAGGTTACCGAGAAATTCTTCATCTGTGAACACTTTTTCAAGATCTAAACACCCAGCAGATTTTGGTTTGTGCGACATACTTACATAACCGTCAATCAGGTTTTTATCTGATAGAACTAAATTGTTGTCTGTGATTTCAACAAACAAAGGCGAAAATTCTTCAATAAATTTCTTTTTATCCTCTATATCACTGCTACATGTGGACTTGGAATTAAAAAAACTAAACCCGCCTTTTTGCATAGTCTATAATATAATATGCAAAGATAAATTACATTGGTTTCTCTAAAATATATAAATATTGATGAGGGTCACCATTGTATTTCTTCATGCTTGCTTTGGCGTGAAAGATAAAACCTGCTTTCTTGGCCATCGCTAAGATCTCTTTGATTTCCTCCATTTGATACGTAATCTCATTTTGACGAACGTGCTTGGTCGCCTTATCAGTGAACGTTTCTCTCAACAGAACCACATTGGTTTCATCAACATTCACAGGAAAATGGAAAGTCTTCTCAAAGTTGAAATCTTCGTATTCTGCCTTGACCTTACTTATTTGTTTTCTGTCTGGAGGAATAAGAGGTAACCACTTGACTTCGTCGTCATTGCGAGGAGAAACCGCATTGAAGCAACTACGTTCCACCAAATGCAATACTAAATATCCATTGTGTTGAAGCCAATGGAAACAGTTTCCAAAGAATATCGCCTTGTCTTTCATTTCATAAATGGCGAAATCGCAGCACAAAATATGAGTGAATGTATTCTTTTCAAACAACAAAGACTCGCAAGGCGTGCCCTTTTGGATTTCCAGATCAGGGTGCTTTTGTTCACATCGCGAAATCAACGCATTGGACGCTTCTAAACCATACGCATTGTATCCGCCATCTTCCAATTCCTTTACACGGTCGCCCGTGCGACTCGCAATATCCAAGAAGACGCTATGTTTCGTATCAGGCATAGTCATTTTCAATACTTGGGTGAGTTCCCAACTCGCTAACTTGTCGAAATTGTGAATTTCATCAAACACACTTGCATAAAAATCGTCATAGCACTCTTTATTTCGTTTCAATACAAATGGTTCCAGTTGCGTGAACCCTTCTACATATTCGCCTTCGTCTTTCATCTTTTTATCCACATATTTGTAAAGTGAATATCCGAGATAAGCGAAACCGATGTTGCACAATAGTTTATAAATCATATTTTCATTTTGCATGTCTTTATTTAAATATACCGTATATATTTAAATAGGAGAAAGTTTTATGTTGTTTTGAAAAGCGTTTATGCAGAATTCCTCAACTGAGTGCGTGTATGGTTGAAAAACTTGTCGTTTCCGATGACGCTATTGTGAACATTGGGATGAGGAACTTGACTAAACATGTCTTGCTTGAATAACATAGGATAAGGTTGCTCGCTGGGTCTGGACACGACGGTAGTTTTATACAAGGTGCTATTGGAAGAAGGCACATACACGCCTTGGTCTGATCCATTTTGAAGAGCAAAATGTTGGTTGCGTAACATGGTCTCGGTAGCAACATTGGAACTGTATCCAGAAACGGGTCCAGAAGAGTTACCGGGATTGAAATTCGCACCACTGTTATAAGTAGGGTAAGGGAGAATCGGTTCATTGTAAGTTTTTTTGGTATCAATCGTAGAAAAATCAGTATATCGAGTGGGAGTAGAGCGGAAATCGAAGTTAGGCGCCAAAGGAGAATCAGGAAGATTTCTAGACTGAATGCGTTCATTTAATTCATCGACACGCTCTTGTTGTCCATAATACAATCCGTTTACTACTCCGACCATTTTGTTTCCTTTCTGCAAATCCATAATACAAGTTATAATATAGGACAACATATTTTCATTTCGTTTGAATACAAATTTGATTTTACGATTGGAACATATCATCAATCAAAGTGTCTAAATCATAATGACGAGTCCATCCAAGTTTCTCATATATTGTAGATAAGCAGTTATGTAATATAATTATAATATTATATGTATAAAAACAATTTGTTTTATACATAATATAATGATAGTACTAATTCCATTGGGAGGTACTGGTGAACGTTTCAAAAATAAAGGTATCAATGTGCCAAAATCATTAATACGTGTAGATAACAAACCAATAATATTCCATCTAATAGATAATTTACATATCCATAATAACATAGAATATGTATATATACCTTACAACAAAGAATATGTTGAATATGACTTTGAAAATATGATACATAAACAATATCCATTTATTCAATTTAAATTTTTACAACTATCAGAGAATACAAGAGGTGCTGCTGATACTATACGTATTGCATTAGATAATCTGAAAAAAGATACGATAGATTGCCCGATATTATGCGTTGATAGTGACAATTTTTACACAACCGACATTATTAAATTATGGAAAGGAGAAAACAAACTATTTGCTTTCAATGATAAATTAGACGTACCTCGATATTCTTATATAACTACCATCGAGGGCACTACACTAGTTGATAATATCATAGAGAAAACTAAGATATCAGATTCTGCATGTTGTGGTGCATATGGGTTTTCCTCTTGGAAACAACTTTTGCAATATGCGAACTATATAATTGAACACAATATAATGCAAAAGAACGAATATTATACATCAACAATAATACAATCCATGATTAACGACAATATAAATATTAATTGCGAAGTAATCCAAAACAAACATTATTATTCATTGGGAACTCCAGAGCAGATAGAGGAATATGAACATCCATTTTTATTTGATCTAGATGGAACATTAGTAAATACAGATCACATATATACGTCAGTATGGAAACATATATTCAACAAATACGATTTTGCGTTCGACATCAATGCACATTTTTTCAATAATTTTATTAAAGGAAAAAATGATGGTTTGTTTCTACAATATTTATTTCCAAATATTGATAAAATGTTAATTGATGAAATTTCTATATTAAAAGATAATTTATTTATTGAATATTTAAAAAACAACAAAGCTAGAATACTATTACCTGGGGTATGTGATTTTTTTGAAAAAAATAAAAATAAGAAAATGGGAATAGTAACTAGTTGCAATAATAAATCGGCGGAATACATCTTGGAAAATACTGGTATGAATGAATATATTTCCATTCTTATTGCAGCTGGCGATTGCATAAAGCATAAACCAGACCCAGAACCATATTTAAACGCTATATCTACATTGGGATTAAATCCAAACAAGACAATTATATTTGAAGATAGTTATTCCGGATATACAAGTGCACTTAATGCAGACGTATATAAGATAATCATAATACAAAATGAAGAGTCGTGCATAGACATACAAAATGCGAATGAATATAAAATATCGGATTATACTGATTTCAATATCAATCAAATAAACGGCTTGAGTAATACAAAAGAACAAGGTAATTTGAGTATATGCGAAAAAATCAAAACAAAATTGATAAACACCCTGCCGATATTAGACGTAGTCTATAATGATATTCAACTTAAAACCGGTTATATATGTGATATTCAGTCATACAAAGTTACTTTCAATGATAATAGTACTGAAAATGTAGTACTCAAAATAAATAACTGTAATAATAATTTATCAAAAACAGCAGAAAAGATGAATTTATACAACAATGAGATAAATTTTTATACAAATATAAGTCATCATATAGATAATAATATATTACACATTCCCAAATCATATGGTACAATAAATATTGACAAAGAGAGAAACGGTATAATTCTGGAAAATTTATTAAAACATGAAGGAGAGTTCAATATTGATTTAAATAACAATATTCCAACACTATTAGAAGTTGTATCCCACGTAGCGAATCTACATAAAAAGTATTATTTCAAATCAAAAGGTGATGTACCATTAAACATGTTAAATGTGAATACTATGGAACAAGTATTATTTTTCAAAGAATTATTGAAAGAGCGATATCCAACTTTCATACAAAAAAACAAAATATTACTTAAAGAAAACGAGATTGATATACTGAACCATTATTTTGAAAAATATGACGAAAATAGTAAACAAACGTCAACATATCCGTTAAGTTTTTGTCATGGTGATATGAAAACTGCAAACATATTTTACAAACAAAGTAAAATACCTTATTTTTTAGACTGGCAATATATTCAGTTGAATAAGGGAGTAAGTGACATTTGTTTTTTACTTGTGGAAAGTGTAAAGTTTGATAAAATCAAAGTTGATTTAGTTCTGAAATATTATTATTGCATTGTAAACAATAACATTAAGGATTACACATATGATGAATTTATGAATGACTTTAAAGTATGCTTAGGTGTATTTCCGCTGATAGTATGTGTATGGTTTAATAGTGAGGATAGTGATAAATTAATAGACAATGTATTTCCTATAAAGTTTATGAAAAACATGTTAGAATATATGAAATGGGCTTCATCTGATGAAAAAAACTAAGAACATACAAAAAATGATTATATATAAAAATAACAATATAAAATGAATAATGGTGATTAATACATAATGACGGATACTGCAAACGATCGTTCAAATGAACACGGTATATATAACGACAATAATAAAAATATAGTATCCCAGACAGTTTATGATAACTTCAATGATTTCATTTTTTCATCCGACATCAAGTGTATTGGTAAACTATTGCACCGACATGACTTTTTTAATAAAACAAAACACCTACCTGGTGACATTGTTGAAGTGGGAGTATTCAAAGGTTCTGGTGTAGCTACATTTTCTAAAATGATTGAAATTTATTGTCCAAATTCTATTAAAAAAGTGATTGGATTCGATATTTTTGACCCCGAAAAAAGTGAGGAAGTATTGAATAAAGACGCGACAGGTGATAAAGACAGTATGAATATTGTATATTCTCGTATACAAAGTGAGGACCGTACACTACAATCTGTTAAAACAAGACTAAGAAACATGAATATTTCGAATAATTCAATATTGATCGAGGGTGATGTTGAAGAAACATTGCCCAAGTTCATATTAGAAAATCCCGGACAGCGTATATCTCTATTATATATAGATGTTGATATAGAAAGACCTACATACAATGCTTTAAAATATTTATGGGATAGAGTTGTACCTGGTGGATTTATTGTATTTGATGAATATGAATATCACAAATTCACTGAATCCAATGGAGTAGATACTTTTTTGAAAGAGCGTAAATTAGAATTTACGCTACAAACTACTAACTGGTTGGCTCCGACGTGTTACATTAAAAAGAACTCATTTTTTTAAGAAATAAATACTATGAGTCATAAAATACATAAAATATTGATATTATTTAAACATAATAATATGGATAAACAAATAAGTTTTGTAATACCAATACACCCTCCTCATTACAAATACGTATCATTTTTAGATAATTTAACGGATGCCGCAGAATTCACCATTTTTTTTGTGTTAACAACAACTAATGAGAAAGTGTGTTTAATTAGTCACATACATAATTATACTACAACCGGATTCAAGAATATACGCTATATTGTATTGGAAGAGGATCCTGAGATTGCAAATCATATTACACAATTTAATCATCGTGATAAAGGTATTATTAATATGAAAAAATTATATGCGTTGCATTACTTGAGTAAAAATGCAGAATATACAAAATTTGACTATATTGCTGTAATTGATAGTGAAATTAAATTTATTAATACCAAAAATATATATAACAAATTTAAATCTTATTGCGATAAGAAACAAGTAATCGCGGGAAATACTACTATTAGAAATAATATTCATTCATTTTTAGATAATATTCATAGTCATTCAATAAAACACTTTAACAGCAAAGATATAGATAAAATAAACAAGGAAACGAATAATGGAAAATATTATTTTTGGTACTCAGATATAAATGTGTATGACCGAAAAATAGTGCCTGAATTTTTATCATACATTGAATTCGATAACTTATCAAAATTCATACCGAAGATAAGTTTTTGGTCATTTGATTACGTAATATATTACTATTATTGTATTGCGTTTCACAATTATAAAATATTATGCATGGAGGATTATGGTATTGAACGACAATGGTCATTGGAAGCAGCTTCTTATAAAGTGTATAAACAAGTAATAGATAAAATGGATTATACATCTAATATTGTTATAAGTAACTGTTACTATAAAAATAAAAACTTGTTTGTTTCAGATGACAACGAACCATTATTGATTTATAATCTAAACGACGGGAGATACAATAACATATACGATAGAAAGGTCGACTATTTGGATAATTAAATTATTTATGATAATGTATATATTTATCATAAATATACTTATATTAGATTGAATCAGTTACATACAATTTATTAATGAATTGTTCTTCATATTCGATTAATGTCTTCGTAGGACAATCTATATCTACATATTGATGCCCAGATTGCGTATTATTCAAACACCATCTCCACCCATATGCTATATGGATTGCGTATCCGTGTGATATAATACCATGTTTCAAATTGTGCTTCCAACCGTATCGGTTCAATGGAATATCGTCACATCCATTGATAGTTAATTTCTCAACATTAATTAATTTATGGTATATCTGCGTGTTAATAAAGAACCCCATATTTGCGAAATATGAAATATCACCTTCAATAACAGAACAATCTTTTTTTTGAAAAATGTCGGTTTTGTGTTTTATGATTAGGTCATTAATCATATCATTTCCAAAACCATAACGAACAGGATGAGCACCCTTGTACCATGTTGGAAGATTGGTTAGTTGATTAAAAAATTGTTTATAATCCCACTTACCGCCTGGTTGATGCAATCCACGATAGTCAAACACCCCCGGTTGTAAATTGAACTTGCATTTTTTAAATTCATCTCTTATTTGTTCAGACTCGTCTTTCGTGAATGCTTCATCGATAAAATATTCGACAGACGGCATACCTGTTGATATATTTGGACTAAGTGTCAAGTATTTGCTATCCAATAAGGAGATATTTTGAATAATATAGTCCATAGTGTAGTGTGTAATAATGAAATCATTGTCACATTTGAACGTATACTTAAAATTATTGGTTAAACCAAAGTTTATTGCATATTTTACCTTTGGTAAATAATTATTCTGAGGACAGGGTACATGAACACATGTATATTGAATTTTCTGTTTGGTCAATTTACTTTCATAGTACGTCATATCTGGAGAAGAGTTTACAATTAAAAGATGTAATTTGTCAATAGTATCAACCGAACACTTATTAATTTCATCAATAAATTTATCAAATATAAAATATCGATCACACGCAGTAAGATAGAATATTAATGTTTTATCAGACATAATATAAACAGAATACATCATTATTGTTTATATTAGTTAAATGCAGTTTACTTTTGGAATTATAACAAATAACAATGAAAAAAATGTGAATTTAATCATAGATTCGATTGAAAAGCAAAGTATTCCTGAATACGAGATAATTGTTGTGGGTATTCAAAATATAAATAGGAAACATACGAAATGTATATTATTTGATGAGAATATCCATCCTGGATGGATCACAAAAAAGAAAAACACAATAACAAATAATGCAACATATGAAAATATAGTATATATGCATGATTATATGATATTGAACAATGACTGGTATAGGGGATTCATACAATATGGAAACGATTTTGATATAATAGTAAATAAAATAATAAATACAGATGGTACAAGATTTCGCGACTGGATTCTTAACTTTGATTTTCTGAATGGTATGTATTTCAATGTGAATACTACAGAAACTGGCGTTAAATCTCCTTATTCGTGGATAAAACACAAGGATAGTTTATTAGGTGTATTAGGTATAGCAAATAATAGACCAACTATCTTTTTAGATTATGAAGATAGTGGAGAAAAATGGCAGGAATTCATATACATTTCTGGAAGTTATTTTGTATGTAAAAAATATGTCATGGAGGAATATAAATTGAATGAAAGTTTATTACATGGACAAGGTGAAGATGTTGAATGGTCTCAAAGAGTAAGGAATAAATACAAATTCAAAGTGAACCCACATTCAAGTATCCAATTATTAAAACATAAAGGAATGGCTGCTCCTATTATTATACATCATTGAATACCTGTTTACTGTCAAACATAACCATCGCTTGCTTATAATGGTCATCGAGATAATATCCGATTGCATGATCTTCTATCACATGCGTTCGTATACTGTCTGACTTTTGTAAAACATTGTTAACTGCTTCATTTGATAACAAATAAAATCTGCCGTTACAATACGTAGTTTTTTTCAACAATAGGTCTTTTGGTAAACAATCGTGTACTGTATGATACGTACTTATATGGTTTTCAATAGATATAGGTGTCCCCCCGTAATGCGAGTTTAATTGAGATAAATGATTAAATAAACTATCAAAAAAATTATTTTGAATTAATATTTGGTCATCGTCTGTTTTATAAATATATTTGTAATTATACGTATTATTTACTGCTCTGAATGCGGAAATCACTTTGTGTGGGAGTGAATTATAATCATCAAGTGTAGATACATATAATATTCTTTCTTTATAATCAAAAACATATTTTTCTGAACCGCATTTATCTATATCACCTAATACATGAAAGTATACAATGTTATCAGGTAAAGTTTTCAACCAACCTTTTTTTTGAATATCTGCCTTATTTTTATATTTATAACAATTCATTACGAGTAAGACACAATCGATATCTTCTTTCATGTTGTATTATATATAATGAGGTTCAACTTATTTAAATGATTATCAATAAATTATTATATAACCATGAACGGTTTCTATATAAATTTGAAACATAGAGCGGACCGAAGAGAACATATTGAAAAAATGAAGGATAAATTTGAAATTTTCAAAAATGTAGAGCGGATGGATGCGATTCTACATGAAAGAGGTGATATAGGGTGTGCTTTATCGCATATAAATTGTTTGAATTCTTTATTACAGAAGAACGACCCTTATTATGTAATTATGGAAGACGATTTTTTGATTTTTAATGAACCCAATTTTAATCGTTTTGTGGAAGACTTCGACAAAATAAAAAATGAAAATTGGGATGTTATTACATGCACTCCAAGGGGAAATACGACAACCAAAGGATGTATGAATGGTTTCAACCGTATAATAAATAATCAAACCGCAACATGTTATATTATTAAACATGCGTTTATTAAGACATTATTAGAGATTTTTAATAATGGTGTTGCACATTTACAACAAGGTCATAATCCAAACAATCATGCACTGGACCAATGCTGGAAACCATTGCAATTAGATCATATATTTATGTACTATGAAAAAATATTTGGAGGACAATTGCCCGGGTATTCAGATATTGAGCGAAAAAATGTAAATTATAACCAACGGTTTATTCAGCAAGTAGAATGTTAATGTAAACGATTTAAATAGTATACATCTATATTCACAACTAAAAATGAGTAAAATATTAATTTGTGGTTTTCCTCATTGTGGAACAAGCATTCTGAAGTCAATCATTTGTCATATTGACGATACTGAAGAAATATGCCACGAAACACATGTAATCACGAAATCTACCGATAAAAAATATATAGTAGCAAAGTATCCATTTGTATTAAGATCATTTTTTAATGAAACATACAAAGACTATATAAAAATATTTATTATTCGTAACCCTCTATATGTTTTCTCATCATTGAGAAAAAGGTTTAATGATAATATCCCGAGTGACCATTCTATAAATGCATATATTAAAACTATAAAATTATTCATACATTACAGTAAAAATCCTTCTGAAAATATATATACACTCAGATACGAAGATTTATTTGAAAACGACTATAAACAAATAACAAATGTATTAGATAATATTGGATTGCAATATACGAATGATATATTCGATAATAGCAAATATGTAAATAAGATTATAGAATGCATAAGTGTGCCTGTTCATAAACCTTTGAACTCACAACACGGGGAATATAGAACATGGGGGATAAATCAACCTTTTATCTCAAATAATGATATTTCAAAAATAGATTTGACCGGATCCCAAAAACAATTATTACTTAACGATAAATATATACAAGAAGTATATCCTGATATCAAATTAATATATGAACAATCTGAAACATTTACTCAAATAAACAAACATTTACTCAAATAACTTAAATAAAACTCACCATATTAACTTATAATGGAGCAAGTTGCGACTTATACGAATGATGCGGTTGCATTGCAGGCGATTAACGATGAAACTGCCTTTTCTCAATTTAAACGCAACCGACAATTTACCGAAATACTAGAACATGTTTCCTATAGCCAGGGTGTCGGTTATTTAAATCGCATAAGTGAATTAACGAGCAATGAACTACCTTGGTCGAAATGTATTGAAAATGATATTATTGGAAATCCAGTACTTCATGATTTCGCTGCACAATTAAAGTCTACTGTAGAATTGAACACCTATAACATTTCACCAACAACAATCAGATATGTTGCATTTGGTCTTCAAATACTTAACTATATACAATCCAAAAACAAGACCAAACTTTCAATAGTTGAAGTCGGTGGTGGATATGGGGGTCAATGTAAAATTTTATTTGATATTTGTGATTGCTTCGGCATTGAAATAGATAATTATACCATCATTGATCTAGATAACGTATCCAAATTACAGCGAAAATATCTTGATAAATTATGCGTACAAAATGTAACTACATTACCATACACGAATTGTCTATCAGACCTAGATGACCACTATGATTTGTTTATAAGTAACTATGCATTGGGTGAATTCACTACCGAAACACAAAATTTTTATATTCAAAATGTATTGAATAAATGTGATAATTACTTCATTACATGGAATACATTTCCTATAAACCCAAATTTGAAGGATTATTCTAGTTCCGAAGAAGTACCACAAACAGGCCATAAGCAATTTCCCAATGTGATACTTACTAATTAAATAATTGATATCATAACATGAATACGATGTTATCAATTGTCTCTAAAAAATTCGTTATAAAATTTTTGTTCGATATTTGGATGGTCAAGAATAGTATTGTATATTGGATGTATTGTAAAACTATTTCTAACATACACGCCGCGCAATTTGTTCATTTGGAAATATTTATTAACAGGGACTTCATCGTATGGGTCAACATATAATTCCCTACTATCAATTATTTTTCTGTAATTATCTGCATTGATTATAAAGATGCTATTACATAAATAAGAATAATCGTCTGTAATGTGCATTTTGTAAGCTTGTTTTTCGTGAATTTTATGTTTATATTTTAATATTAATTGATGCTGATACAATACGGCTTCTTTGTTAATGCGTATAGGATGAATACCTTTATAATGATAATTCAGTTGATTATTTTTATTGATAAATTGTGTTGCATTCCATTTTTCAGAATTAACGGTATATTCATTCAACGGTGAATAATCAAACCCCCATAAACTCTTCGGCATATCAGTCTTCAAAAATAAATTATATAAGGTATCTTTTTCAGATTCACTAAAAAAATCTTCAATAAAATAATCCACACTTGGAATCCCACTTGATAATGAAGGTGTTATAAATAAATTTTCCTTATTTTCCAATAGATGTAAATTATCAAACATATAATCAAGGGCGTGATTGTTAATTATAATATCATTATCACATTTCATACAATACTTGATGTTGTTCTCTTTGGAAAACGAAATCAGAGTATTAATCTTATTTATGTAATTATTATTGTTATCGAAGGTAATTATCCTACAATGTACGTTATGTAAATTATGTTTTATTATATTTTCAAAAAAACTTGGTTCTACATTATTTGCCAGAATCAATAAGCATACTTTATCTTTATTCGCTAATTTATTAACAAACGAAACAAATCGGTCAAATGTATAAAGACGCCTATGATCAGTTAGATAACCAATGCATACGTCAAACATTTTTTATCTTATAATACAAGTAATTTATTTATGTTGTTTTACATAATACCATTTTTTGCAGTATGACGGACATCATATCATTTTCCAAAACAATATAAATATTTTTCACTAGTTATATTGTAATCATGGTTTACTTATGCACACAACCATATCCTGAAGACACACCATACAATGCTCATTTCAACCAATATCCTTTTCCCTTGAGCGATTTCCAGAAATACGCAATCGAGGCCATCGTCAAACAGCAACACGTCCTTATTACTGCGCATACTGGTTCGGGCAAAACCCTTCCAGCCGAGTTCGCAATTACTCACTTCAAAAAACAAGGGAAAAAAGTGATTTATACCAGTCCTATCAAAGCGCTTTCCAATCAGAAATATTATGAATTCACCCAGAAATATCCTCATATTTCCTTTGGTCTATTCACCGGTGATATCAAAACCAATCCCGAGGCAGACGTATTAATTATGACCACCGAGATTTTGATGAATTATTTGTTTACGGCAACCACTACGACTTCTGGGACGGTAGTTGACGCTGCTACATCCGAGTCCAATACCCTCCAATTTCAAATAGACGTTCAAACCGAACTTGGGTGCGTTGTATTCGACGAAGTTCACTACATCAACGATGCTGATCGCGGTCAAACATGGGAAAAAACAATCTTGATGTTGCCCCCACACATTCAGATGGTAATGCTTTCTGCTACCATCGACAATCCAGAGGGATTTGCAAAATGGTGCGAAAAAGGTTTGGTCGAACAAGGTGGAAAACAAGTCTACTTGGCGTCGACGAACCATCGCGTGGTCCCACTCACTCATTACGGATTTCTAACCAACAACGAAGGTGTATTCAAGCACATCAAAGACAAAGCAACCCAGCAAGATATCAAGAAACATACGAACAAACTGATGCTGTTACAAGATGCGAACGGGAAATTTGATGAGATCTCTCATAAAAAGTTAACCGATATGATAAAGGTGTATCAAGAAAACAAGGTATTTATCAATCGCAAGGACATGTTAAACAAACTGGTGAAGTTTCTACACGAACGTGAAATGCTACCCGCCATTGTCTTTGTATTTTCGAGGAAAATGGTGGAACAACTTGCAAACGATATCACCATACCCATTCTACCCGAAGATAGCAAACTTCCATTCACCATTAAGAAAGAGTGTGATGCAATTTTGCGAAAACTCCCCAACCACAAAGAATACATGGAACTACCCGAGTACATTCAACTGGTGTCTTTGCTTGAAAAAGGCATTGGTATTCACCATTCGGGAATGATTCCCGTGTTACGCGAGATTGTGGAATTAATGATCTCCAAGAAATACATCTATTTGCTCTTTGCTACCGAATCATTCGCCATCGGGTTAGACTGTCCTATTAAAACGGTCGTATTTAACAACTTGACCAAGTTTGATGGAAACCATAACCGTTTTCTACAAGCACACGAATATACGCAGATGGCTGGACGCGCCGGTCGTCGCGGTATTGATACAGTCGGTCACGTAGTGCATTGCAACAATTTGTTTAAGATGCCTTCTCTAGAAGAATACAAAACCATTTTGGGCGGGAAACCTCAGAAACTCACGTCCAAGTTCCACATTTCGTATTCGCTCATTTTGAATTTGATTAAAAATGGATGTACGCGAGATTTCCACTTGTTTTCTGAAAAGAGCATGATCCAAAATGAGATTGCAGTGATATTACGACAATATAGAGAAGAAATTACTGAATCTGAGAAAAACATTGAAAATAAAACCAATAGTCTCGGTACACTCAAGACAGCGAAGACGCTATGTGACCGCTATTTGGATTTGCAAACCCAATTGCCTACGCTAAAGAACAAAAAACGAAAGGAGGCGGAACGTGAAATCAATACATTGGAGACCCAGTACAAATATATCAAACTGGATACGGAGCAGGTAAAACAACTGTATATTATAGAAGAAGAGTTGAACTCGTTGCGTAACAATCTGTATTACAATGAACAATATATCAAAATGAATACCGATAAAATCGTCCACACTCTTTGCGATGAACATTTTATAGAGGAGGTTCATCATGATGCTGGCGTCGATTATCATTTTGTAAACAAAGGAAAGATGGCGTCATGTATTGCAGAAGCACATCCACTGGTGATGTCGAACCTATGTGAGCGTCTTGATTATTTTGCTGATTTCACTCCAACACAAATCGTGGGAATTCTGTCTTGTTTGGTTGATGTGAAAGTTCCAGACGAAAAAAAACAAGTCATACCCAATTGTTCAGACCGCCACGTGACGACGGCAGTAGACTTGGTGAATGACCTACTCAACCATTACGAAGATGTAGAAAACGAAATTCGAGTATGGACTGGATACAATTACGCTGACGCAATTCAGTTTGATTTAATGGAATTGTCCATGGGATGGTGTGATTGCAATACAGAATATGACTGTAAGTATTTTATTCAAGACAGTGTCGCAGAAAAAGAGATATCCATCGGTGATTTCAATAAGGCGCTGCTCAAGATTGTGACCATGGTGAAAGAGTTATCAAATGTATGCGAAGAAATCGGTCAAGTAGCACTCTTGCATAAGTTGACCCAAATAGAACCTATGATCTTGAAGTATGTTACCACTTCGCAGAGTTTGTATTTGTAAGCAGTGTCTTTTTCGAATCTTTTATGTGTTGAATGATTTCCTCGCGGCGGGCATCTCCTTCTTGTTGTGTTTGACGTCTTTCATATGCAATTTTTTCATTTAATCGTTTGTCGTTTCTGATTGTTTTGTATGCTCGCACAATAGCATTTTCATAACGTAATTTAGAGGGTCTTTCTCGTTGTTCAATCTTATAATCACGAATATCTTGGGAATGTAGATCAATCATCTCTTTATGAAACTTTGGATCAATAGACGATAAATCGAGGTCCATGATACCCTGATAACCTTTTATAATATTCTTGCCGTTGCCCATTCTTCTAATATATATATAACAACATATGTGATATGTATATTCAATTTTTATCTAAGCATATAATAGCCACGGTTGGTACGAGTAGTCCCAATTGCGGGGACGAAACTAAAGTTCGATTCTTTAGTGTGGCCTGGTATTTTACAAAGCAATAATCTTTGTATAATATGCCCATAAACCAATACCCATACCACTCTTCGCAATTGCATCTAACACGTTGGTAAAGATATTTTTGTATTCTTCATCTAGGAAATAGACCACGCCATACATTGACCAAATAAACAGATAAATACCAAATAATACATTATTCGCAAGAACATTCTTATTTTCCAAGAAATTCTTGTAAATCAAATAAAATATACCATAAAGACCTCCAAATCCAAACAATGCAGACACAGATTTACTCATCACATCGGTTTCGCCCAAATATCCAGTTCCCAGCATGAAATAGTTAAGTAATACAATCATTCCAAATGTTTTCACATTGACTGTTTTGCCGACGTTCTTGCCTAGTACAGCACATAAGACTAACAGCATAAAGGGTGTGGTAATTGACCAATCCACATAACGAGTTTTGTTCATCTCCTTCCAATCAATCGCACCATCTCCTTCTCCTGCTTTATTGATGCGTCCCAGGAAAAGAGAATAGAAATATCCTGCAATAATAGATATTACGGTTTCTAGGTTGAGAATATGACGTACCGACTCGTTTGATGTGGTGATTGCTTCGATGAACGTGATAGTTGCGGTAGTTAACAGCAAAATATAAGTGATCATATAACTCACTTTCACATAATATTGCAACGGGTTTGTCGCTACTTCTATTTTTTCCTTCTCCGTTTTATTCGCCAAAGATGCAGTCGGTTCTGATGGGGGATGTATCGGAGTTATTGCTGTAGTCGGTACCACTGGCGTCTCACTCAATCTCTGTTCTATACTTTTGTATTCTCCTACTGTATGTTCAGACATGCTCTAGTCTATACTATACTATAATACTACATTAAAATCACTGCCTTCATTCGTTTCTAAATTCAATGCCTTATTATCTAGTTCAAACCACAAAATACGCATTGTAAGTACAAGTACAAAATATCTATCTGCAAAATATTTATTATACAAATCTAAACACAATATAGGTAAATACTATAAAATTGATTTTCAATACAATGAGCGATGATGATTCAGCAGATGAAGACTCTATTCTAACAACAAGCACAATGGGATACCAATATAACAACCACGCAAATATACATTCGCTTGCATCGAATTCAGATACCAGTTCTACAACAAGTTCGTCAGATGGTTCGCGTATTATCGCATTGACCAGTTTGTCGGACAGAGAATATGAAAGTGAGGATTCAGACGACAGTATAGATCTAGAGAATTGGGATAATTACGAGGATGACGACAGTATCCTTAACGAAATTTATCAAAAAGATATGAACCATCTTGATTCCGACAAAAATGACGGACAATATTATGTCGGAATTTACAAACATATTCCGAAATCTGGTAATTTTCTCTATGTGAATTCGATTACAGGTAGTCTATTTACCAAATATGATTCAGACAAGGTTCTTGAATATTTGCGATGTTACAGCATCATGTTGAGCAGATGTTCCAAGATTGAAATCATGCAACTCTATATTCGAAAAGATGTCTATTATGTAGTGGTAAAAACATACTGGATACGTTTGATTCAAAGACACTGGAGAAAACAATATCAAAAATACGTTGACCGACAACACAAAAAAATGCTGCCGCAAAATATGCGATATCGCGAAATACACGGTAAATACCCTAAGGAATTAAATTATTTACCTAAAATACAGGGGTTATTGTCGCACTATAAACAAGAATCGCTTATCTAAACCTAGACAAATACAAAAATTTGTTCAAATCGCTTATAATTTCGTCACGTATGTTCAATATGTCGCTGTCTTTTTCATTGAAAATCTTGCTCATGCTCACAAAGTAATCGCGATATTCGTAGATACGTTTTTTCAGATCGTTCGTATTCTTGGGGTCGAACATTTTCAGGTTCTTTTCCATTTTCTGAATGCGACTATCGTCTTTGCCCAATAGCACTTCAACGAACGAATCAATGTGCTCGTTCAAACTTGCATACAACGCATCGGTCGCGCTATGTTCAGCATACGAATGTGTCTTCCAGTGATATAACTTGATCATATTCAGCAGTTCCAATAAATTCTTGGTAATATGCGAGGGTTTTCTCACCGCAACGTGCTTCTTTCCGCCAACTTTGAGAGTTTTGTTTTTGCGTGTACTCGACTTTCTGCGCTGGTTAGTATATTTTTTTTCGGTCTGTTTTTTGGTCATAGGCATAGTGATTGTATAATGTATATAAAGATTTTTATGAAATATAATGTACATATTAATTATCGCATGTTTACACCTATTCTCGTTTTCGTTTTATTGTCGTTTGTACATTCGTTTGGACTATGGCCAAATATAAATCGATTTCCGCTTCTATCATGTATCGAGAACGTGTATGAAAATAATCAATACTTACCCAGTCAATCCATCTTGTTCAATCCTAAAGTAGATATGCATAATGTAACCGAAGAAGACAAAATGCAATTTGAATGGTATATGATTGGTAGAAATACTGATTTTCCTTTTCGTGTACCTAGAAAAATTACTATTTGGGGAAAAGAGTACACGATTTGGAAACAGAATAAAAACGATTATGTTTGTCTAACTGATACATGTTCTGAAGATCTAAACAGTTTGTATGAGAATCAGCATTTTCACGTGGTCGAAAAGAACAATCAGGTATTTCTGAACACATATCAAAATGTGTCAAATAAGACTATGGTCAGTCGCAGCGATTATTTTACGCATAATAGTTTTCGTCATGTGTTTGTTGAAACTTGCATCGATCTACATCCATCTATATTGGTAGACGCATCACTCGATATTGTCCACGTGATTTTTGCGAAACTTTTCACAAAAAATAATGTATTCGAACCAAGCGATATTAGCATAATGTATTCTCCGCATTCACTACACAACTCAGTGAATTATACATATACTTGCGGACCGCAATCCATGACCAGTGTTTTTTTTGGAACGAATGAAATGACTATTTCAAGCGAAATCATACACCCGTATGCAACCATATCGTGCGTAACCATTGGAGACAAACAACTTGTATTTGAAACGCATATTTTGCCGATTGATGCAAACCACTGCAAGATATTTATTTGTTGCTATCAGAACATTGGGTTGTATTACAGGCACGAAAAATGGATAGGTAAGATTATACAAACGTTTCTTGATGTATATACGCAATTATCCGTTTGTCGAAGATAGTTCATTTGATGCGTAATGGTGTATTTGATTGCTCGATATATCAAATGATACAGTTTTTTTACTTTTTTGTTTATATAGGATTTGATTAGGGGTTTTATTGGAACACACAAGTGCAGGTGGAACATAGAGTATTGCTTTCAACATGTTTCTATTTTTACAATTGCTATGGAAAATTGATATTATTCTACAATGAGATAATAATATCAAATAATTAAAATCAACATGTTAACGAATCATTTTACCGAAGAAGAGGTTGATCAACCCGTATATACCCACATCGTTAGGTTGTCTCGGTATCTATATTCTATCACGGATGTAAAACAATCGCTGTTCTTGTCTATCCTTGGTCACGACGGTGAACAAGCATTGTTTTGGGGATATGAATTATACTTTTCTGGATTTCAAGAAGAAACATTTGATTATTTATTGGATATAGCAAAAATACTGTTTCAAATATACGCACTTGACTGTGACGAAGACAACCATATGATCGATTTGGTGAACTATAGTCTGTATTTATGGAGACTTTCTCCGCACGATTCAGATCATCAACTTGGAAATTGTATATTAACCATGTGCAATCACAATCACAACCTAGCGCCGTTTATCCGTACCTATTTCAAAACGAATATTGAAAAAACATCACATTTATCAGATAATATTTACATTACATTTGATTCAGAAAAAGTAAACAATTATACGCCATCTTATTCCGATAAACCCTTGTATAAAGTATTACAATATGCACGGAAATATGCAGTCAATAAAACGTACAATCAGTTGTTCCAGACCTATACGCCTGAAAATTTGAACGAAGTTTACTTTAAAAATTGGTTGTATCATGCAAGTTTCTCGCCACTATGGGAACAACGCATACTAGAGTATGGCGGCATCGTCGACGAAGAAAAACATCAAGTAATCTTTGAAGATGAGGACCTGGAAGAAGAATTTTATAGCAAATGGAATTATGAACCTGACGAACAGTCGATTGAAACGCACCAAAAAGCGATGGGAAACAAAGAAGATTTGCAAAATGATTTGGAAACATTTTGTAAACAGTATGGTTACAAAATAATAGAAGATGTATAATTTACAATTTGAATATACTCATGGTTTGGTAAGTGAAATAAGTGGTTGCAGTCATCAAGACGGCGCCCCATAAGGTATCCATTAATGCTAAACTGGGCAACCATTTTTTCAATAACGCCATATTTGTAGCGTCATAAACTCCATACATCACAAACCCTAATACAAATGCATCTTGTAAACTACCTTGCTTTGAAATTACAAAATAATTCAAACCAACAATCAGGCACAAGTAACTGGCGAATGCGCCCATATAATTGAGTTCAAATGGCGATTTTTGGATCATAACGGTTTGGTCAACAAAGGGTTTCCCAAAGGTAGACAAATAGACTATGTCTAACACAAGCATGATGATACTAGAAATAAGGATGGGATACAACATAATATATATTATTGCACAGATATTATATTGAAATGCGGAAAATATTCCACATAAGTTTGCTTACTACAATCATACATAAGAAATAAATACCGCCCATGCGTATGAATTCGATATGGGTTTTCTTATGTTTAGAATGATTGCAGATAATATTCTATACAAATAATATATAACATGTCTCAATCAAAATGTAGTCAATGCAATGTTTTACATTGTACCCAATGTAATGATATTAATTTTTTTCTCTCTCGCCAAAGACGCATTATGAAGCAAAGTGGAACCGATAGTTCTATGTATCTGCAACAGCGTGCGGCATTAGAAAGTAATATCAATACCACAAACCAAGGAGTCAAACACGATAGTTACCAGCGTTATTTAAACAAGAAGAAGCGAGGCAATATGGTGCGCACATTGAACGACAATGACGCCAATGTCGAACCCGCAAAATACGGAAACAAGATTCAGGCGTTCTTTATGACGTACAAGTTGAAAGATGACTGTGGTTGTTAGAGGACTGGCGTCTAACATAATTAGTAAACTTATTCAAAGTCTAATCAAATAGTTATATAATCGAATCTAATCCACAACCCTTCGAAACAAGCGATTTCATAATATAAAATATGTATATATTCTGAAAAGATCTATTATTTTTTTCAAACTCTCTAGAATTTTTTGCACTTTTGGACATTTTTAAAAATGTCCAATTTTCATTTTTCTGAGAAAGTCTTTGAGAAACAAAACTAAAAAAACGGGTTCAAAGCATAATGCAGTGATTTTCATTTTTGGTGAAAATATTTGACTGCATATATTTTTTTATATTTTGACCCAAAAGTATTTAGGGATTTTTTTTTGTTTCCTTATAATAATAAAATGGAAACCATAAAAAATCCCAAAAATCCCAAAAAATTTGAATGTACATATTGTAACTATATAACGAGTAGTAAAAAAGACTATGAAAAACATTTACTCACACGCAAACATATGAAGGAAACAGGCGGACCAATTTTGGAAACAAAAAAAAATCCTCCAAAACAATCTATAGTATGTGACATTTGTGGAAAGATATATAAAAATCGCACAGGATTATGGAAACATCAACAAAAATGCAGTCCAAAACAAGAACCTACCGAAGAAACTCCCATAGAAACCAGTGAACCCCCTCCTACAATGAACGACCAGAGCATGGTTATAGAATTATTAAAGCAAAATCAAGAATTACAGAAACAATTGATAGAGGCATTGAAAGTAAGTGGACCCCATATAGAGAACCAAACCAACATCAATAACAATAACAATCAAAAATTCAATCTCAATTTCTTTTTGAATGAACAATGCAAAGATGCAATCAATATGTCGGACTTTTTGGAGAACATGGAATTAAATATGGAAGATCTCACAGAAACCGGTCGATTAGGTTATGTGGGAGGCATTTCACGTATTTTGGTGAATAAACTACAAGAATTGGATGTATACAAGCGTCCAATGCACTGCACAGATGTGAAACGCGAGACATTGTATATAAAAGATAATGATGAGTGGGAGAAACAGGCGAATTCCAAAAAAAAAATGGACACTATCATCAACAAGGTCGCCAATATGAATTGTAAAATAATCCCACAATGGCAAGACGAACACCCAGAATACCAAGTATTTGATACACTCGATAACCTGGAGTATATGAATCTGTGTAATGTGGCTCTAGGAGGACTTGGGGAAGAGGAAAACAGGCAGTTAAAAGACAAAATCGTCCGAAGTGTGGTGAAAGAAGTCATGGTCGACAAAATGTAAAAGTAGTCTTATTTGTTTTCAAACTCTCTAGAATTTTTTGCACTTTTGGACATTTTTAAAAATGTCCAATTTTCATTTTTGTGAAATAGTTTCTGAAAAACAAAACTAAAAAAACACGTTCACTCCATAATGCAGTGATTTTCATTTTTAGTGAAAATATTTGACTGCATATATTTTTTTATTATTTTTTGAAAAACCGGTTTAGGCGTAAAATTGTGTAAGCAATATATATTACAAATGCTTACAAAAATTACATCAAAAAACGCCGAAAAATTTTATTGCGATAATTGTGATTTCAAATGCAGCAAAAAAAGTGATTGGACAAGACACATGACCACTGCAAAACATAAAAAACTTACAAATCTTACAAATTTTACGCCAAAAAACGCCACACCAAATATGCAGACATGTGATGTATGTTTTAAACAATATAAGTCACGCATGGGTTTGTGGGGACATAAAAAGAAATGTAGTGTGACAAATCAAACTGCAAAAATAGTGGATGACTATATAACGGAAGATGATAATCGTATGTCTCATACCATGATGGAGTTGATAAAACAAAATCAAGAGTTTAAAGAACTCATCGTCGAGCAAAACAAACAATTAATTGACCTTGCTCAAAAACCAACTACCACCAACAACACGATTAACAATAATCAAAAATTCAATTTGCAGGTATTTTTGAATGAACAATGCAAAGATGCGATTAATATGTCCGAATTCTTGGAAAATATGCATCTGGATATGGAAGATTTAACCGAGACCGGTCGTTTGGGGTATGTAGGAGGTATTTCTCGTATTTTAATTAATAAGTTGCAGGAACTGGATATTTATAAGCGTCCTCTTCATTGTACAGATTTGAAACGAGAAACCTTGTATATCCGAGAAAATAATGAATGGGAAAAACAATCAGATTCGAAAGAAACACTCTCACATTTGGTAAATAAAGTTGCGAATAAAAACTGTAAAAATCTCAAACAGTGGGTAGATGAGCATCCCGGGTATCAGGTATTTGATTCTCCGGAGAATATGGAATATATAAGACTTACACAAAGTGTACTTGGTGGATTGGGAGAACAAGAATGCAAACAATTCAAAGAAAAAGTGATAAAAAGTGTAATCAAAGAAGTGATGGTGAACAAGGTCTAACGTGTAATAAAATGTAAATATGTGCAACTAGCGATTTACATTTTATGTTTACTCATTGCAAACATCGCAATAGTTTCCAACTATTGATTTCCAATCAATACCATCTCCGCAACCATCACAAATAAGAGGGACCCTATCTTTTTCGCGTTTAGTGGTTGAATTTTGAACTCGCCAATAACAATTGTGGCATCGGTTATTTTGTACAGGTACGCCATCGCCCATTTTCTTTTTACATGTAATACAGCATTTCACACTAGTTGACTCTTGTATGAGCGGCATATATTCTTCATTTTCAGACATTTTGGTTTTCTTCGATACTTGTTGTAAGATAATTCAACGTATCTTTTATTTCCTTTTCTCGTTCATCATTATTTGTATGTTTCTCTTCTATATCATGTTTCGCATTCGCAACCTCTGGTTCATGCACTGGTGTAGTCTCTTCAACTGATATGGGTTCGGCAATCTCTTTAGTAGCGATATCTTCTTTTGTATCAGCAAGTTCCTCTTTTGACGGCGATGTCGATAACCCATTCTTTAGATTTAATAGTTGGTCTTCCACGTTCATTTTTTGAATATAATGCAGACCCCACGAAGGAAGATTGTATACACAGTTCATGAACGAACTGTATTGACTCGATGATACTAGAGAACCTTGTTGAAATTCGATCGAATACCACCAAAAAGAAGGAACATACAACATGCATCCTTTTTCTAACACAATGTCCAACGTTTCCATTTGTTTTACGTTCGCCACCCACTCTGATTGGGGGTTCCAGATATGGATGGGAGAGCGGAAATCATACCGTTCATAATCATGATATGGGTTCAATAAATCGGCACTTTCCCATGAAGACATTTTAATTGAAACTGTTCCTTCGTGACAGCAAATAAATTGACTATGTTGCGTGTGATAGCGAAACGGAGTATGTGATTTATCTTTTCCAAACAAAATGTCGTACTTGGACACGATATTCATATCGGGTTTCAATAGAAAGTTATTGGTTTCGAAGACTTTCCGTAGAGGACTTGTTTGAATTGCCTCGTCGTTATTTTCTGTATAATAAGGTTCATCTGAAGATGTTTCGAGCAAAATATTTGCGTTGTGTGTATCCATTTCCACATAACTGTTGTCGGGAACTTCTTTATAAAAATCGTCTTCGTTCTTGATTTGCATATATTTCAGTGCACCGATTACATCAGACTTGTTAATGCGTGAGACAAAATCCGGATTCACGTTATTGTAGTTGATTACGATAGGCAGTTTCAATCGACAATAGTCATGTACATCTTTACGTTCAATGTAATCCAATTGGTATACTTCTAAATCATTATTTTTTTTGTGCTGCTCTGCTAATTGTAAATAAAAAATAAGAACCAGAAAAAATACCAATAAGTTGATTAAGAACGACATAATATAGTATTTTGTTATACACTATTATATTGTTTTTTGTCTATATATTGAACGCGATCAATCCAGATAATGATTACTCATCAATCTTGGGTGCAATGAAGAAACACATCTTCGCTTCTTCAATATCGTTATCCAGTTCATATACAATTTTCAGAGGAAACCCCTCCTTTGCGTGAAAATGAATATGCTCGGACAATTTGGAATACAATGAAACATTGGACAAAATATTCAAACTATAGGATATGTTCAACTCTGCATCTTCCTCGATTTCATAGGAAGTCAAGTCGTCTGTGGTAATTTTCACGTTCATTTTTCCACTTTCGTCGCTGTTCGCGCTCATAGTTAGATTTTCTTGGTCGCAAGACAAATTCAAGGTATCACCAAATAGTTTCATATCTTTCACTACGTTGGCGAAATTTGCAGATGGTAACGAAATATCAGCAGTGCTAGCCATCTCAGGAATATTCATGATTTCACTTTCAATCTCCATCAAAGGTAATGTAAATTCTTTATCATATACATTTTTATCATCACAGTGAAATTCAATCGAAATACGCTCACCCTCCGAATCAAACGATAAATGGATATCTTGTTTTTTGTCTCGTGTATTCAATACTTTGAACAGCATGTTCGAACTAATTCCGATAGTGGTGGATGCATTATCGACAAGTTCGTATGAATCAAACCACTCCTTCGGTAGAAAGATTTCAAACACAGATACTTTACTTGAGTCCATGCACTGAATGTACATCTTATTCTCATCAAAAATAATGTTGATATGTTCAGAGAAAAGTTTCACGTGCTGAAACAAGGCAACAAAACAATCTGCATGATGTAAGTTGGTAATTGCGAATTCATTAGACATATTCACAATTCACGTATAATATATTATATAATTGTGTTTATATAATTTATTTCTTACTAATGACATACAATTTTGTTTGTAAATCTGTAAATTCAGTTGGTCCGATAATGCTTGCAAATAAACTAATGATCTGACCAGTGAAACTAGGCGCATTGACTATGGTGCATGTTTTAATAACATCGTCATATTTGTTAGATATTTTGCTCATACTCATTTTAATAAAATTTTTATATCGCTCGAAACCAGTAATTGTTAGTGTATCAAAATCTATCCTAAGATCAATACTGTTATAATATTTCTTTCCGTACTTTAACAATTCGATAAAATAGTCAGTTAATGGACCACATACATCATCCGTGGCAAATGTCTTAAATACAGGATAGTTCAGCACTAACATGTTTGTACCTTCCTTGTAATACACGGTTCTTTCGATTAATTCGTTCATTCCGACTTCATTCAATACTTTATTCGCACAATCCATTTTTTGTGACTTTTTGAAAAATCTATTTTTTGTATTTTCTTGATAGTATCGGTCTTGTATGGATTGGATCTTATTATCAATGTTTGGGTCCGTCATTTTGTATAATGGAATTATATTATATTATACAAAAATAAATACATGTTTTTAATTTATTTGCACAAATTTGTTTTATTCTCTATTTTTCTGTAATTCTTCTTTTGCGAGAGTAGCAACATCCACGCTGGTTACATCGTCGAGATTACTAAATACATCGTTCATACTTGCGTCTAATTCTTGGAACTCTGGTTCCGAAATTTCGGTTTGTTCCACATTTGATAATATTTGAATACGTTCGTTCAATAACATCTTGTTTACATCCATGGTATAGGTTTGCAGTTTCATAACTGTATCTTTCATTTCCGCAATCTCATTCGCAAACAGTTCGAATCGAATATTAATTTCCTCTGCGAGTGACATCAACTCTTGCTGGGTAGTTGTCTCGTTGTTCGAAGAGGTTTGATTCGCCCCTTTTTCCAGCGCAACTACCCTGGAATTCAACAATGTAATCATTTCGAATGTGGTATAGGTTTTCGTCTTGTTATTGTTTGGTTCTGTACTCGAGTTTTCAGGTATAGAATTGAGATTGGGCGCAGAGTTTGAAAGTGCGGTTGCTTGAGCACCGACACGTCTGCGAATTGCTGCAGCATTGGAAGAACTCATATGTACTAATATATATCTATGACCGAATATTGTTTTTATTTCTTTTACGCAGACATATTCATTTTAATTGTTTCGTGACTTTTGTATTCTTCTTTCCATACAATATCTGCAACTTTGTAATCTTCTAAAGATTTCTTGTCTGGGATCTCCATCGTGGGAAACGGCAATGGGTCTCGAGTGATTTGGACCTTCAATGCGTCAATATGGTCATTGTAAATATGGGTATTACCCATAAAATATACAAAATCCTCAGCAATCAAGTCACATTCCTTCGCAATCAAATGGGTCAAAAATGAATATGACGCAATATTGAAAGGAACTCCTAGACCGACATCGCAACTACGCTGATACAGGGCACACGACAAGTAATGTTTATCTCCCTCGCTACGGACATTAAATTGAGCAAGCACGTGACATGGGGGCAACGCCATTTCGTCCAACTGACACGGATTCCATGCAGACATAATTAATCTGCGTGATGTACGTCCTTCTTCAGTTTTGAGATTATCAATGATGTATTGTAACTGGTCAATACCCTTGCCTGAATAATCAGTATAACGATCTACATATTCTGCATTGAAATGTCTCCATTGATGCCCATATACGGGACCCAAATCGCCTTCTTCGTTCTGTGTCAATCCACGACTGTCCAGAAATTCTCGAGTGGAATTGCCGTCCCAAATATGCACATTTTGTTTTTGTAAATCCTCATTGTCGGTGCATCCACGAATAAACCAAATCAGTTCTTTGAAGCAAGTTTTCCATGCCACTTTTTTTGTAGTAAGAAGAGGAACCGTTCCGTCTTTTAGCGAAAAACGCATCATGTTTCCAAATAAACTTTTTGTATCTCCATTGCGACCACGATGATCATGTCCACGATCAAGAATATCACGAATAAGTTGTAAATACTGTTGCTCTGGATGAGACATGGTAATAGAATATAAACCCGTTTTTGTTTATATAATTTCTGTGTGATTGTATATACAAATGGATACTATATTACAAGAAGGAGGTGAAGTTATCAAACCTACATTTTTCAATCACGTATTTTCCAGCAGCGAGGAGAGTATGGGCGAATTGATGAATGTTCTTCAATATGCCGTGATGGGTGTAATCCCTGTGGTCGTGTTGAATAAGACAATTCATCATTTTATTCCTGAGGCCGATACCCAAAAGTCCAGTTTCGAACTTTTAGCAGAAGTATTGATTCAGTTATCTTTGCTATTTATTGGTATTGTCTTGATTCATCGTGTTATCACTTATTTCCCCAGTTACAGTGGTTTCAAATACGAGAACCTGACTCTTACCAATGTGATATTGGCGTTCCTGATGATTGTCCTCAGCATTCAAACCAAGTTAGGCATTAAGGTGAATATTTTAGTTGACCGTGCGATGGAACTTATTAATGGTCCTGAAGAGGAAGAAGAGATGCAGCAACAAAAGGGTAGAAAATCCAAACATGTACCCAGTCAAGCAGACCATTTAGATAATTCTCAAGTGCAACAAGGATCATTCCCACCTGCGCCTGTTGCTGGAACCCAAGCAAGAAATGGTATGCAACCTACACAAGAACCTCCTCAACAGCGTGTTCAGCAACAAGAGCAAGCAATGGATTACAATATTGGTGTAGACCCTATGGCGGCTAACAGTTTGTTAGGTGGTTCCTTCGGTGCTAGTTTTTAAACCTGCTCTTGGTCTTTTATAAATAATTGATATCATCATATTTCAATTATTTATTTATTGGATTTCACACATTTGAACTTGTCGTTGCGATCGTAACCGGGTTTACATGTTTTTACACAGCGGTTCGTAAGTGGATTTCGTTCTTTTCCCTCGGGACAAATACCCAATGATTTTTTCTTCTTTTGAGTTTTGCTCTTTGGGATTTTTACACAGCGGAAATTTTCATTGCGACGAGAACCCTCTTTGCATTTGTTCACACAACGTTTTGTTCGTTTGTTGTATTCTTTCCCTTCGGGACAAACCCGTTTGGGAACACTTTCCTTAATTTCTTCTTTTTGAGCAGGACTTAGCGATAGAGAGATCGTGGAGATTTCCTTCGCGACAGAAGAAGACGTTTTTTGAATGGATTGCATATTTTCAATCGACTGCTTTAATAACTTGGAATGAGTGGTTGTATTTTTATCCACCAGTCCACTATCGATTAATATATGTTGATACTCATACAATGCACTCTGTAGAGTCGTACGATTATACACATTGGGATCGACCATGCTCATAAATAAGTTTTTGAAACGTGACGCTAGAAGAGTATCTTTGTTCGTTTTCAGATCCATTTCTATTTCAATCATCTCCAAAATATGTTCAGTATTATTGTAAAAGTCCATAAACGCTGTGCCTACGCCATATAGGTCCATGGTCTTCAATGATTTGTCTAAAAATTGGTCGTAATCGCTATCAATCATATCCAAAAAGTTCATAAACTCCATAATGTGATTCTTGATTGACTGTTTATCGTTGTTGTAAATCACCTCAAAGAAATAGGGACATTTTTTTTCTATTTTCCTTAATATCGGACGCATACGCACTTCCTTGTCGTGTTTACTTGAGTCAACAAACGTCTCGAAGTCATTTTTGTTCCACAGCGCAATTTCAAAAGGGAATGACCAATGAATATCGTATCCATAATCACTATGATGTGCTTGACTGCTTACATTTTTTATATTATCCATTAAACCGAAGTCAATGAAGTTCAATCGGTTTTCACTCTGATTATAAACAATGTTTTGCGATTTTAAATCGTGATGAACAATGCTGTTGTCTAAAAATAACTCCAATCCTTCTAGTAACCGGATACCTTCAACTAAGAAATCAATGATTTGTCCCATATTTTCGGTATTTGCGTTTTGTTTCTTAAATTGACTTGCGAATTGTTCAATATTCAAACCACCATTCTTCATAATGAGCAACGAGAACTTATTCATTTCTTCTGCAGTCGGACGAATATTTTTGCAGTCTTTGATGGCGAGTAAATTGGATGGTATTTTGGATGGTTTACATATACTTGGTTTTCCCAAGTGATATTCGCCGTTTTTGTCTGCATTGCTAACGAGAAAAAACTCGTTCAATTCTTCTTGTGCATCCTTTTTCGTCATCAATTTGGATACATTGCTAATTGAGTCTTGTTTTTCTTGATCTACGCATCGCAAAGGGGGATTGTGGACGCATCCATATGTGCCTTCGCCTACCCGCTTCGGTCGTATGATGACTGTTTTTTTCGGACGAACGTTTTTTTTTGGTTGATATGGGTTTATTTGCGTATTGTTCGGTCGAGGTGTGTTTATTTGTGACATATATCGTTATCTTATAGAATAGTGAGATAATATACTAAATAACCCCCGACTTAATTATTCCGCGATTGTATAAGGTTGGTCGGGATCGTTTTGTAAGTAAACTGCACACAGTTCGATGTTTTGCTCTATGTGAACAACCGGTTTATTTTCCCATTCCGTATATGCGAATGCTTTGGTGGTAGGGCGTTCTAAGTTCAATAGTGTTTGTAACGCAGACATTCTTCGTTCAAGTGGGAACATTTGTTGAGGTAGTTTTCTGGACAATTGCTTCCACCTCCATTCAAATTGCAGTGCGGAAGACCAATCTGGAAATCCAGATACATAACACACCCTCGTCCACGATTTTCCTGCAGCAACTTTTGAACCCGTTGCGTGTGCTCCGCCCTTGATTTCTTTGTTATGTTGCCGTAATCTTCTGTCTACATCTACTGTTGCTCCTACATAGGTTGCATTGTCTGTACATTCCAAAAGATAGACGAACATCTCTTTATTATATACGACTATTTAGATAGTTACAATGAAAACGAATAATATATATAATCCATTTTCATTTCTTGTAGTTAGTTGTTATGTATCACGATTTCGGTGTCGTCCATGTAATTGAAAGAATTCATCTACATATGAAAAGTCTTTGTCCTCAATTTCTTTATAAGTCTCATTCATTTTTTCTATCCGGGTTTTGCATGTTTCTTTATCTAGTAATATGGATTGTGGTAAAAGTTCTCGTATTTTATTGTATGCGTTCTCGATTATTTTGTCCGTAGGATATGCTTCGGTTTCAAGTATTTCGTTATAGTCAAAAACTATCACATTTTGCATTTTTTTATAGTGTTCGTTTATTATCTTGTCGTCTCGTTCCGTACAAACAAAAAATACATTGTATTTTTCTTGGTGTTGTTGTATAAATCCTTCAATATCCAGACAATGACTTTTGTAAATGTTACATTTATCATGAAATAGTTGGATTTCATGATGTGTTTCCCATAAACATCGTATTTCTTCTTCGGGGATTATAAATCCATATAATAAATTCACTAATAATGTCGTTCCGGTTCTCATATGACCTGTTTGGATAATGACTATGGGTTTATCATTCATAGTCATATAGTATTGGATACATAAAATATGTGAACAGTTCTTTTTAACTGAATTATTTACATGTAATGTTTTAGTTCAAGTTGCTTGTAATCGCGGTCATGGTTGCGAGGACGCTCCATCGGCATAGCAATAGTACTCTGGTCCTCCAAATACTTGCGGTAACTGATAGCAGCACTATAGACATTCGGGACGCAATAGTTCAATACTAGTTTGTTGAGGCGCTCGACTTCTTGGGTAATCTTATCCAAACGATGTTCTGCGTATTGTAGATAGGTACTTCTCATAATGATCTTCAAGGTATCGACGTTTTGAGGAGGAACTAACATTTCTCCTTTGGATGCCTTATGTACGCCTGCGCGAATACCGTTTTGCAGTATTTGCACATTCTCTGCGGAAAAGAATACATTGGATAACATGTTGTTCTCCAACTCTCCTGCAAGGGCATTTCTGTATTCAGAGGATTTGTTTTTGGCGGCGACTTTTTCCTGCATTTTAAAGCGCACTTCAGGGGAAGGTTCCGTGATCAGATTAACGCGTCCATTCAGTGCCTGTTTGTTCAATATAGATTCTTGAGGTTTATTGTAATTATTTGTGTTGAATAAAGATGACATGTTTCAAATTCTGGTATATTCTTTCCTTAGAAATTATATCTGCACTCGAGTTACTAAATATATTTAGTGTTGTATGAGAAATATGTTTCTACATAGTATAGAATGGATCGCTTTTATTCGATTGTATTAATTGTTGCTATCATTGTCCTTATTATTATTTTGGCTTACATTGGAATGCAAATTTCTAGCAACGTTGGGCAAGATACGCCGTATCCTCCTCAACACGGACATTGCCCAGATTATTGGGAGTCTATTGAAAGAAACAACAAAAATGTGTGCCAGATCCCTCCTGTGAATGATGAAGATCCTCATCCCAATCTAGGTTCTATTTACGAGAATGGGAAATCAACACTTACCACCAACTCTACTCCCGGCTACGACGAATTATCTAATACAGTTGACTTCGACGATAAGAAGTGGTACACTGGTCCTTGTATGAAAAAGAAATGGGCGAATCAGTTCAGCATTATTTGGGACGGTGTTTCAAATTACAATGATTGTTAGATGTAAGCAATTATACTAAATACGGTTCTTACATAGATAGTAGATATACATATGTTTTAGTGCATACATATGTATAGATGATGAAGCGATAAAATTCTTATTTTGCGGTGCTTCCTGTTTCAAACTTAATTACCTTGGGTGGTTCTCCGCTACTTGACATTAAATGGTCCAATGTAAATGGATATTGAAATAGTTCGTCGTATTCATTCCCGTGGATATCTTCCCTTTCAATCTGCTTTTTCTCGGTAGTATAATGGTTCATTTCCATAATGGGGTAGGCAAGTTCTCTTCTCTTCTGAATAAGAGGTTGTAGTTCCTTTATTTGCATAGTAGTAGCATCGGTTAAAGTTTGTTTGTTATTGGTTTGTTTATACTCATCAATGAGAACCCTTAACTTTTCAGTAACACGATAAATGTCTTTGTCGTACTTATCGATAAGTTGCTTAGTAACACTGTTATTTCTATGCATAGTGTATTCGTCCAATAGACCCTTGTATATACCACTATCGTCGTTGTATTGCTCCAGTGCTTGTTTGAAGTTCTCAATAGATGCTTCTTCGCTCGTATAATTAAAAAGCGTATCTAATTTCTGTTTGATAATATTGACTTTTAACTCTTCTGTTGATTCTTTGAAAACCGACATCATTTCGTCCATAGTGGTGTATTCACCCATATAAATGTCGATTTGCAAGTCACATGGTGATGTTTCATCGCCACAAATCGCCATATAGTGCTGGTTCTTTTTGAATAATTTGGTACTCACTTTTCGATTGCAGTTTACACATTTGGGTTTTTCATTTTTGGATACAGTGCGTTTTTGATTTTGTATGTATTTGTTCTCCAGTTTGAAGTACTTGTCGAGCGCTTCGTATACGTCCATTGTTTTCTTTCCTCTTCGGAATTCGCTTTTTGGTTGAATGGGCATACTGGAGTTGATAAATTGTATGTCTGGATTATTGTCTATATCCAATTCGGTAACGCTTTCAGGAAGGTTCTCAATGCGTATAATATTGTTGTTTGATAGATTGACTACTTTCAGTTGATCAGCGCTAGCAAAGTTGAGTCGGGTGAGTTGGTTAAAGGATGCATGCAATTCTTCCAATGTTTCTGGAAAGTTTTCCAAAGCAGTCAGACGATTATGATTGATGGATAGTTTTTTGAGGTTGTCCAATACGGAAATGTCGAATTCAGTAAATTCGTTACCATCTATATTCAGATCTTCGAGTGAATTGGGTAACTCGTCAATTTGTTGCAATAAATTATTTGTACAATGAAACGTCTTAATCTTGGGAAGTTTGGTAGGGATATTTACAATGCTGGTCAACTTGCCGGCACCAATGACGATCTTGTTTACTTGTAAAAAACCATTTGCTACCAAGATAGACAAGTCGAGTTCTCCGTATAATGGGTCTTGGACGATAATTTCGGCGGTCTCTTTCGAATATGTTCCTAACAGGTTCTCGAATTGTGCTTGTGCCCGGTTGTTATTCTGCATTACATCGTTTCTTTCGTCTTCGATAATGTTCATTATATATTGATATATATAACCAACAAATAATAATAACCAGACAACATGATCAAATTAGAAATGTTCTAAAGCGGGTAAATTTGTTATATTGGTGATCATTTCTTTATTGTCTACCATTTCTTGTTTATAATGACGTATTTTGGACATAACATATTGCTGGTCTTCAATCATTTGTTGTTGTTTTTCTAAATCACTCTTCTTGTTTAGACTACAATTGTAAAGGGTCAATCCAGCAATGATTACAAAGATAAACAGAATACCAAAATTCAGAATATAATAATACATGTTTGTGCGATATTGATGGCACGATTGTAAAGTATGGAACATGTAATTACGGAAAGATGGGTCGATGAGTATGGGTGGTTCCATGAGTCCAGATAAAATATAGAAGTATATATTTTATTTGCATAGAGAATTTTGGTTACATATACGCTAAATAATAGAGAACACCTAAATAACTGAATATTGCTACCAAGATGGATACTAACCAAATGGGAATCACTGTTTTATGGCGATACCCCACACCAAATGGACGAAACCCGCCATCTTCGCTATACATAATCGTCGGTTTCAACAGATGGATAATCGAAAATATGATGAGAAAAATGGAAACAGTGACTGATAATTTATTTACTTGAACAAATCCTTTCAAATTAGTCATGATGACCTACTTACAATAGGAAGATAAAAAAGAAGGAGAAAATTAATCTTCGCCATAAAAATCATCGGGGTCTCTGTCTTCGGGGTAAAAATCGCCATCTTCATAATTTGACTGCAATTCCCGGAAGTCAGTGCCGTCTCTGTATCCGGCACTTCCGTCTTCCATATCTTCCATATATTGATCTTCTTCGATCATGTCGTCCAAATCCACCACTTCTTGCTCTGCCTCTTTAGATGTGGTTTTGTTTTGGAATTCGAAAAATTCACCTTCGTTCATTTCATTATCGAAACGTTTTTTATCATATTTCCAAATAGCGTCTTGATTTCCAACATTCCAGTTACCGAGTTTATGAATTTTACTTAATTCTTCTATTCTGCGTTGTTTTGGATCCATGTTTCCTAAATATGTAATCATTGCTTGGCGCTCGTCTTGTCTTTCATGTCGCATTCCTTTCTCGATATCAGCATAAGACCGGTTCATGACCTTTTTATTATCTCTTTCTATGTTTAACATTGCTACAATTAACTCTGCTATTTTCACCTTAAGATCGTGTGTAACATCGGATATATCTACGTTTTGAAGTGCATTTACATAGTCATTATTTTCTTCGGTGGTATTCGTCTCCGTAATAATATTTCCAAGTGTTTCGCTCATTTCTTCTTTTTCTTTACGCACATTGCCTTTGTATTCATTCAAATTGGTTTGAATCACCATCGTGTTTTCAGTGGATTCAATAAAAATGCACATGCAAGTGTAGAAACAATATTTCATTAACAACATGGTAGTTTTGTTATTCAAAAACGAATAATAGGTGGTGGTACGGTCGCCGGTTTGTTTCACCACTTCCTCTTGAACCGGTAAATGACGAATGAATTTATTCAAGTCCGAGAACATATCGTCCATTTCAGTAAACAATTTGATGATAATGGAGTTTTCGTAAAATGGTCGCAAATGCATGTAATATTCTTCGTGATAGTCCCTTAACTGTTTAACGTGCAAATCAGATAAGTTCCATTTTTTATAACCGCTGTTACTATCCATATATGGATGGAAACCCCTACCGTTTCGAATTACATTCGGATATACTTGTGTAACATGGTAGACCATATTCTTAACAAATTGAGAAAACGTCTGTACATTATCGTTGTGATTATTGTCGACAATGTTCCATGTATCAATATTTTCTAAGAATTCGCGAACATGTTTGTATTTCGACTCTTCATTTTTGGAAGACAAGTAAGTATTAATCGCATTATACGCATTTTTGTTTACATTAGTAAGATGCTTTGCTAGACTCTTTACTTGGGCAGTTTCTTCTGTATACATTTTACCAGGTTGGACATTATCAACAACGTCAAACAGTAGTTTGCGCATGTTTTGTGGAATGATAGACGAATTCTTCTCTTCAAGAAAATTCAATATATCTTGAAATCCATCCACTAAATCAAAGGGTGCGGTGGTTTCAATGTGTACAATGTGTTCTTCATTTACAATATTCAACAGTGCCTTAAAGTCATTCTCGGTATATTGCTTTCCGTTTCGTTTTAAGAATTCGATTTTTTCAGGCAACGACCATTGTTTTTGATAACCTTCCGGTTTGTCGCTACATATCGCCTTATATTTCTCAGGAACAGGTACATCTCGATCATATAAACAATATTTTATAATGAAAGAATATATATTTTCTTCTAAATTACCGCTTGATACCACCGGATAGATCATACCAGTAAAATCTTTATGATAGACGAATGGAGCAGCAGATAAACCAGCAACTTGTTTCAATAACAATTCATTGCGTTTTACAGAATGGAAATAAGTAGATAACAATGGTTCTTCTTTGATGAAATATTTGACTGGATTTACCAAATCTGAATTGCAACATGTATTTTCGATGAAGGGCATGGAAGAAGCAGTTTTCAATAACAACTCCTTATCCTTCACCAAATCATTGATGATTTTGATAATATGGTATCCATAATACATGTTCTTGCTCTTCACAATATTTACAAATTGGTTTTGCTTTACGTTTCCAGATTTGATAAGTGCGTTCAACTCTTTATTAAATTCAGGAGTCACATTTTGTATGGATTTATCTAGAGCATATTTCACTACAGGTGGTAAGAAATGAACCCACTTGGTAATTGCATGTGTATTTGGAATGGTCACGTCTGGGGTCAGCAACAGATATTCTCGTTTGTCCGTCAATTTCTCTTGAACATCAGGACGTTTCAAAATTCGCTCGTCCATCATTTTTGTAATACGGGGAACAATCTTATCTACGGATTTATAACCATGCAGAGAACTCCATGGATCAATTGTGCTTTTAATCTTGAAAATTACGCAAGCGATGTACTGTATTGCCCCGGTGTCTTCTATGCCCGATAGAGGATATCCAGTGAAAGAACGTACGCACCCAGGGAAGGTTTTGCTCGAGGTGAAAGACGGCATTTGGGTTTGAACTGCAACAATCAACGAATTCGCAACGGCAAGAATCAGGTTCTCATTCTTGTAATTCTTGTAACTCGGCATCTTGACTTTCTTTTCTCTACCTTTGTTTAGTTTCTCAATTTTTTGCTTGTACTCAGTTTCACTTATTGTTGCCTTTTCGATCACGGAACTCGATACACGCAGAACAAAATCTTGTATACCTTCATGAGGAAGATGTATACGTTCACATATAGTCACAAGTACATTGTATATGGTGGACATCGTTTCATTTTCGAAAATAGGTACACTTTTCGCTTTTCCCTTTGTAGATGCATACACATCACCTAGTTCTTTTTCTAACAAACTGTGGGTGGTAATACGAGAACCACTGTCGTCAAACATCTCCTCTTCCTGGTAGTCACTCTTTCTCAGAACAACACCACTGTGTTTATCTACAATATCGCCTCCTTCTTCTCTACCATAGTCATTGCAAATTTGGTTTAATTTTTCGTTATAATTTTCACCAGATACAAATGCCTTCGCCAATTCAAATATAGTAATCGGCAACAACTTGGTATTTGTTTCTTTGCAATACAACCAGTGTTGGTCTTCTTCCAATTGTTCAACCAGAGGATTGCGAGTATATTGAGAAGCAAACGACATAATGTTGTTTTGTTTTGTCACAAAATCAGTTTGTCCCAATATGCGGTTCAACAATTCAAGGCGAGGAGAAACAATCAACTCATTCTTCTTTGCAAAATTTCCGATTTCAACCGCCAAGTTGTTTGCCTTATATAATTGGACGCGACGGAGATGCTGTATGTTTTGATTATATTTCAGTAAATAAGTAATCTCTTTTTCCAACTCTTGTATGAGTAATTCGCGGGTCATATGATATCTTCGGTCAAACTCGTTCAATATACTCTTTTTATTGTGTTGCTTGAAGCGAATCGTGCTTTCATCATTGGTTTCACATACATTGGATCGCGTATTTTTAAAGCACGTTTCATTGATATTGCAAAACAGTGTGTTCGTATCATAAAATGCTTCAGTTGCAATCGAATCATCTCGAATCCAAGTATTTTTCATGCGTTTATAGTAGATTAACTTGCGTGTATTTTCGATACTTTGGTCGTCTTCTTCGCTAATTTGAGATAACTCAAGACTCTTCTGTTTCTCGGGCAAGATATCCAACATCGCATATTCGCCTTCAGATACAGGTTTCTTTTTACTAATTAAAATTGTCGCTAATTCTTCGGCATAGTCAGTTGGGCAATCATGTTTATGGATCAAGACTTCAATTAAAAACTCTTTGAATGCCTTTGGTTCCAATTCGTCCTTTTTTGATTTGTAGTTGTCCATAATGTGATAAGGCGTATCATCGTATTCATTATCATAATAAAGTTCGTCTACATTATTGTCTTTTTGAAGATCACCTAGATTTTCATATTTCTTGGCCAAATATTTTCGGGTGCAGTCAACTGATTGAATTTTATAATCATCATTATCTAACATATCTTTCTGATCTTTACCTAACAATACATCGGTCAATGTGGAGGAGTTTGTTTCCGCCATTAATGAAGTTAATCGAGAACTGATCAAACGAGGATACAGTTGATTTTCGTCTTGCATATATAACTTTGAAATCATTTCACTCTCACTAATCGTGAACGAATCTTTTTGATGCATCGTGAAATATACCTTTGTAAACGCGTCCAAAATATCAGCATTCGAATTCACAATTTGACTTACGGGATTTTTGATCACATTCGAGTTTCTATTCTTATGTAACGCATTGTACAGTCCTCTTTTCGTTTCCATTTGTGATTTCAGATCGGCAATGTGTTGTTGTACGATGTATTGTATATCGACGTATTGTGTATAGGTGATGTCCTCACTATGAATTCCGTACGGTTCTAATTCCTTAATAACGTCAACAAAAGATAACTTATCATGTAGATTTTTGCGAACGAACTTCAAAATGGTTCTTGTTTTGGGAATGATTACGTCTAAGAATTTTTTGAATTTGGATTCTTTATCTTGGTCAAGTTCTTCCATATCATTGTTAATAATGAACTCATTGAATGATGAAAACAAATTGCTTCCTTCTTCATTGTCGTAGTCAAGTTCTTTGGATAAGTCATTTACCACACGTGGGACAATGTCCAAATTCGTTCTCAGTATATGAAACAGAAATTTATATTGTTGTGTGAGTTCGGCTCTATTCAAAATGTTCTGCGATGGTAAGTACATTGCACTCATGCGAATGAATGGTTCAGGTAGGGTAACAATGGAGGAAACACACATGGTATCGTTTTGTGTAAGTGGGGTGCGGAAATATACACTTTTGCCCGTTTTCATAACATTTCTTTCCAACTGACTAGATCCAGTCGTATATTTTTGTAATAAATACTTCTTTCTCTTCAGGTTGGACTGCACATTTTTACCTGATTTAGATACATTCGCTACACTTGATTCAAACATGCCGAGATTATCTACAATCGCCTCTAAATCTTGTAACACGGGTTTCACGTCCAAGCAATTGGAATCATCAATGGGTGTATCGAACACTTTCATATTCGCATCTACCTTGTTGTATGCATCGCTGTAGTTGTTTTCCATTCCTCCTGTTTTGGATTTATGAAATTCGCTTAAGACCTCACTTATCTGGTCAACTGAATTTGCCGCGTTTCGGTATACAACATCACTTTCTTGTTCAACGTCTTTTTCATCAGAATAAATAATCTTGCGATTCTGTACAACCGGCAAAATCCATTTTAACCGAGTATTCAATTTATGTATTTTGTCTACCAGAGGTTTGTGATAAGGTCCATTCACTTTCTTTCCGACAATATCGTGATTTTCATCATACTCAGAATATAAGGTTCTCAACTCTTTGAAACGTAAGATAAGACGATGAATATTCGACATCACTTTATCATTACGCTTATTATCCGGAATAGTAGACAAAAACTGGTCCATTAAATCATTCACTTGTGCTTCAATGGAATAGGTTTTCTCACTCTCTGGTACTTCCACCATTTGCGTGATAGTGTCTAATTGTTCACCAAACACAATTTCATTTGCGTCCAAATACATCTCTCTTAAGTTGTCTTTGAATGTTGGGTCTGCTGCACTATCGGTGGGAATATTCATAATACTTTCACCTTCTGGGGTAAATTCCATATCCGCTTGCTGTTGTTCATTGATTTCTTCTAATGTAATATTCTCATCTTCATTCAACTTTTCTTGTACATCAACCAATGAAGAAATATTCTGCACTGCCTCTGGTTTATTGCGAGGGATAATATGCGAAATTGGAATATTCAAAGGTAATCCGCGATACGCAAAATCAATGTAAAGTGTCTTCAGTTGAGGGAACGTCAGTATTTCAATCTCGTCTTCCTCCAAGTTAATAATTTCGGCAGTAATGATAGTTGGTATTTCGCCGCCTATATGAATATCGACCCACGTCTTAGGTAATAAATTATGTATACGCGCAAAACCGACTTCTTCGGGTCGATCTATTAAATGAATACCAATAATGGACTCATCGCTAAAAAATCCTTCTTCTGTAGAATTCAACTCGATTAGATTTCCTGTAGAAGTATGAATAGCGGTTATTTTTTGCAAATCAATATACGTAATCAGAAAAGTCATTTCGTGAAGTTCCTCATTGGATGGTGAAATGATTTGAATAGTATCTCCATACAAAAGAGTGAATTTGTTTTCTCCCCCTGACTGAGACATATTCGTAACAGTATCATTTGACGAAAAAATATGATTAATAAATTGCATTATTGTATTAATATATACTAATCATCTAAATTATATTCAAGCATAATGAATAAAACAATCAAAACTAATTTAAGGTTATCGTTCTATGTTTAAATACATTGGTCATGACAGAGATCGAAACTCAATCAATACAAGTAAATTACAATTTATCAGGAACTCCTTGTTTGAATGTACGGATCATATCAGAAGAGAAAAACGCGGATTATGCGATTTTAAACTATAATAAAGAATTATTGAATAATAACAAAGAAAATATAATGTTATATCGGTCGGTTGTCTTCTCGCATCCAGAACGTGACTTATTGAGTTTTTCACCGCCTAAAATGGAAGTTCCTGGTAATTTTTTTGTGAAAGAGAATGTATCACAAAATGCTACATACTACGTGAACGAATATATTGATGGTTTATTAATTCATTTGTTCTATGATCAACGAGTGAACGACTGGAAACTAAGTACACATAATAATATAATACAATCATACGACGGAACAAAACATCACAGTATATCAAGTGTGCTATGCAATGTATTGAAATACAACTCATCAAAAGATGTATCCAAACTTCCTTTTTGGGATAATTTTTCAAAGCAATACTGTTACAATTTTACATTAACCAATAAATACAGTCACGTACATAAGTCGCGTAAATTATATCTGACCAGCGTATATGAACTGCATAACAACAGCATCAACCCAATTAGTCCTGAAATATATGAACATTGGAATATGTTTGATGTTCTACGCGGAATAATTCATTTCCCAGAAAATTTTACACGAGCATTTCAAGAAACCAGTATACTTCAAGATGAGATCAAATCTCTTAACATATCTGGAATGGTGATTATGAATACCCAAACAGGAAGACGGTGCAAATACATATCTGATGCATACAATGTCTATCATAGACTACGACATATCGAACCATATTTTTTGTATATATACATTTGTTACGCACGAATGGACAAACATCGGAAAATATTACCGTATATTTACAAGACACAATATAATATGAAGAAGATTCATTCGATTTGGATAACGTTTGTAAAATATATTCATCAAATGTATATAGACAAGTATGTATTCAAGAAAGATGTGTATATACAAGACCGAATTGACGCTTGTTTGAATGAAATTCATCAATTGTATTATATCTATTACAAATCAAGGTCTATGCAGTCAAAAGTAACGAAAACGAACGTGTTGGAATTTTTATTAAAGAAGCATCCTCAATACGTTCTTGATTTGCTACAAAATATGTAAAATGACGTAATAACCGTTTTACATATTGTATTATAGTTGCTGATCCAATCCTAGGTTAGCAAGATGATCTGCACGCGCATTGTCTTTTCTATATACATGCTCAAGTGTGATGGTTTCAAACTGTTCGCAAAGACGTTTCGTTTGTTGATAAATATTCATTATATTCTCCGATTTCACTTTATATTCGCCTCGTAGTTGTTTAATTACCAAATTACTATCACCTTTTACATGAATATGTTTAATATCATTCTCCACTGCATAACGCAACCCTTCAAATATACCCATATATTCCGCCTTATTATTCGTTTCTTTCTCCCCTACGTAAATGGATTTATATGATATTTCCTCATTATCTTTGTAAATAACATATCCCGCACCCGCTTTGCCTGGGTTCCCTTTACTACATCCGTCAAAATATAAAGTATACACACTTTGGTTCATACTTTATATACACTGTTATCTTTATACGATTGTGATATATTTATGCAGCGTTGTACACAGCGGACAACTTACTCAAGTTCTGAATGTACTTTGCGCAATGTTCCTTGTTCACACCATCCATGTTTTTAATTGGAACACGAATTTTGTCGATAATGCCCATAATTTCAGCAGAATTTGCGACATTGTTCAAATCGCTAGAATAATCTTTCTCGAAAAAGAAACTAATATCGCCCTGGTCGATCACCTCTTTGTAAGGGGCATACACAAAGGTGTACCAAGTTTTGCAAATGATGGTAGGATTCATTTTTTTGATACTCTCAAAAGACACCTTCCCCTTCATGATGTCTTGTTCTCCAGGCAAAATAGTAATGATGTCATCCAAAAATTCGAAGAAATGCTTGTTAAAGGCACGCAATACACTCGACTTATCCATGTTTGTGTATTATCATATAATGATTTATTTATATTGTTTTTGGTTGATTGTTGGATGCTTCTTGTAAATCATCTATACGTTTTTGTTGTAAATTATCAATAGTAATATGTTCAGACACCTTATCGGGTTTATAAGTATCATCGGGTGTTTCAATCGAATATAGATCATTATCGGTAGTTACATAATTGTACATTTGCCGAGATGCTCCATTACCCTTTGCACTTAATTCTTCGTGAGGGGCGTCATAAAACGTATAAGATTCCGATACGATGTTTGTTCCGCCTGCAGATCGATTTAATTGAAATGCAGTAGGTTCTCCTTGTCCATGTGATAATGCGCTCTGTTTGTTAATTAACTGTGGATGAAAATGTTTCGTTATATCATCTCCAAAAATGATGCGATATCGGTCGTTTACCAACAACAATGCGGGTACACTATGGAGAGTAGGGGGCATAATCACTTTGCTGCCGTTTTCTAAAAAGATGTATGTCTGGTTGGTGCTAGGGTCTTTTTTGCGATTATCGATGCAAACACAACTAATTTTACTGGCCAAGTCACCTTTGACTAAAGTTTGTAACACTTTTTGTGAATGTTTACAATAGTTGCTATAATAAAAGATATCCATGATACTCGATAATTTATATAACTATTATGTAAATTATCATATTGTTTTAAACGAAATTAATAAATATAATCTCTTTGTTTACCTACATGCTTATGCGCTCAAAGCACTATAGCACATAGAGTTAAGAAGACGGTTCTGGAAGTAGAAAATACCGTATCCAAGTGCAACAGCAAACACCTGTAAGTAGTATTCAGGACCCTTCTTCTGGTTAAACCCTAACATAAGAGACGAGATAAGGAACATGGCGATGAATACAAAACCAATTACCGAGAGAAAGTAAAAGTACAAGCAATAGTCCTTCGAAAGAGGACCGAACAGAGCGTCGATGGCGGTAGTTTGTTTATCCATAATATATGTTATAGATAGAAAAAAATTATTCTACTGTGACTACTTTTGCCAGATTACGTGGGATGTCTGGATTAATATTTTTTTTGATAGATAAATAATACGCCAATAACTGAAGGGGAATAATACTTAATAAAAAAGAGAATGATGGATTATAGGTTAGTGAACAAACAAGTAAATTGTCTCGTGGTTTATGTTCGGGATTCGTCGTAATTAAAAATATATTGGCTCCTCGCGTTAATATCTCTTCAATGCAATTTTTATTTTTTTCATAATGTTCTAATTCTGTATCAATTAACAATATAGGGAATTCTTCTTCTAAAAGAGCGAAAGTCCCATGTTTTAATGAACTTGATGAATATGCTTCCGCAAAGGTATAGGAAATTTCTTTTATTTTCAATGCTCCTTCTTTCGCAATATATTCATTCACACCTTTACCTAAAATAAACATGTGTTTCTTTATGTACAGTTCATTTGCTAATAATTGCATGTGATGGTCTACCATATTCAATACATTTTTATAATCATTACTTAGGTTTTGTAAATCAGTAATCATCGTATTGCGCAACTGTTTATGAATATTTTGATTTTGTGAAAACCACAAGGCAAGCAGGGATAGTGTAAGTACTTGACCAGTAAACACTTTTGTAGATGCAACACCTACTTCTTTTCCTGAATTGCAGTAAATACCACATAAGGTTTCTCGCGCGATGAGCGAATCAACTACATTCGTAATACCAAGTGTGATAATTTCATGTTTTCTGGCGATTTCTATACATCTATGTAAATCTTTGGTTTCTCCTGATTGCGAAATAAATACCATCAGACTATTTCCTCTCTTTGGTACATCGTATTCTGTAAAATCCGCACCATCATATGATTGTATCGATGTAAATTCGCACAATCGTTTCAAAAAATATACCCCGATTTGAGCAGCATGATAAGAAGTCCCACAACCAAGCAATATAATATGTTGGACATTTAATAAATCTCCGGCATATTGATCTAACCCGCCTAATTTCACTTCACTGTTATTTTTCAAACGAGCACCTCTATTCAATGCATTTAAAATAGTTTGTGGTTGCTCTTGTATTTCTTTCATCGTCCAATATTTGTATGGATCCGGGGTATGCTGAACAATGTAATCAATCGAGACGGGTTTTTCAACATAATTGTCTTTTGTGTCAATATGCACGCCTTGTGTATCTTGATATATACAACATATATCGTCATTCGTCAAAGCAATATATCTGGAAACCTCTCCACAGAAACCAGATTGCTCAGATGAGATGAGTATCGTTTCTTCCGATACACCAACCAATAGCGGTGAACCATTTCTAACAGCATATACCCGGTCATGTTCATCCCTGTTCACGACAATCAATCCATATGTACCATTCAGTTGTGCAATCGTGGATTGAATGGATTGGAAGGTATTTTTGGATTGCGTATAATAATGTGCAATCAAGTTCGCAATGACTTCAGTATCGGTCTGTGAAACAAATACATACCCTTGGTCGACGAGAAACGATTTTAATGTTTGATAATTCTCAATAATTCCATTATGGACGATCATGAAGCGGTTATCATATGAAACATGGGGATGTGCATTGATGTCGTTTTTTTGACCATGTGTAGCCCAACGGTTATGTCCAATGCCTATGTGCGAATTCATAGAAGAGTGAGTACTCGATCTCGATTTGAGAAAATCAATCGAGGTTTTTTCATGACTAGATGCAAATTTCTCAACAACAAACTTATTATCAACCAACATACCAATTCCAGACGAGTCGTAACCTCGATTTTGTAATTGAATAAGAGAGTTTAATATTCGTTCATAAATAGGGTGGTTGGTCAGATTGGTTATAATACCAAAAATACCACACATGCACGCAAGTCGTTTGTATATAGCAATACTACACTTCATTTTATATAGATATGAATAGCATCTATTTATTATCGGGAATCTCGAAACAAGTATTCAATCCAAAATATATAGAAATATATATGTCTTTAATTTATATACATCCCAATATGGATAACCAAGAAATATGGAAGATAATACATAAGTATTTTGAAGACAACCCACAAACTTTAGTAAGACACCATATTGATTCGTATGATGACTTTTTTAAAAAAGGGATTTATCAAGTGTTTAAAAACAAGAATCCGCTCATCATCAATACTATGTATGATGAAAAAACCCAAGATTACAAACATAAATGTATTATGCATTTCGGTGGAAAAAACGCAGATAAAATTTACTTCGGTAAACCCGTTATTTATGATGATAACCACAGTCATTATATGTTTCCAAACGAAGCAAGAATACGCAACATGACGTATGGTATGACGATACATTATGATATTGATGTCGAAATTATTGATATCCTCGACGAAGGTGAACAACCTCAAGTATTATTTGAGAATGTCGATTTACAAGGAGGTGCACTAGTAGAAACGCCAAGTTATAACATACATGATATTGTGAGTGGTGATGTAGATATACCTGCTGCACATTCAAGTGAACAATACGCTAGTCAAGAAGGAGGGGTAACTGTCCAGGAATTTGCCGCTGCACGTGAAGCGTTAGAAAAGTCAATGGTTGCGTCCAACAAACAAGTTCGCACAATTACATTGGACAAGATATTATTGGGTCGTTTCCCAATTATGGTGCAGAGTAGTTTCTGTGTGTTGAACGGTCTACCTAGAGATACGAAGCATATGATGGGTGAATGCAAAAACGACATTGGTGGTTATTTCATTATTTCCGGAAAGGAAAAAACCGTCGTTCCGCAAGAAAAATTTGGAAACAATATGCTGTATATTAAAAAAGATGACGGCGAGTTTTACTTATACTCTGCTGAAATTCGTTCTGTATCAGAGGATGTATCCAAACCGATTCGTACACTGTCTGTGAAAATACAAGCAGACGACAATGTTCCCAAAAACTACGATAGCACCAAAGATCCTCAAACTGGAAAGTATATGCGCAAGAATATGGTTGTAAATTTACCAAACGTACGCAAACCAGTACCATTGTTCATTCTATTCCGTGCACTAGGAATATTATCGGACAAAGAAATCATTGAAAGATGTTTATTGGATCTTGAAAAATATGAAAGTTTCGTCGATTTGTTCATTCCAAGTGTATATGATGCGGGTAATATTTACACACAACGTCAAGCCATGAATTATATTCGTCTTCTCACCAAAAAGAAGACGATGACCCAGGTATTGGAGATCTTAACTGACTATTTATTGCCTCATATTGGCGAATTGAATTTCAAAGAAAAAGCATATTACTTGGGACATATCACATTGAAGTTACTACTAACATCGGAAGGGTTTGAAAAACCAACGGATAGAGACAATTACAAATTCAAGCGAGTTGACCTAGTGGGAGATATGTTATATGATTTGTTCCGTGAATATTACAGTATTCAAATGGCGGATATTCATCGTGAATTCGAACGTAAAATCACCTATGATACACGTGAAAATCGCAATGTATACGAAAACAACCTCTATTTGTTAATTCAAGAAAACAAAAATGAAATATTGAAGATGCGTCCATTAGAACAAGGATTTTCGAAAGCATTCAAAGGAAACTGGGGTGCATATTCTCATACAAAACGCATTGGTGCAGTGCAAGATTTAAATCGATTATCGTTCAACTCTGTATTGAGTCATCTCCGTAAAACCAATCTGCCTCTTGACGCAAGTGCGAAAGTGGTGGGTCCTCGATTATTGAATTGTACGCAATGGGGATTTTTTGATCCAATTGATACACCCGACGGCGGTAATATCGGTATTCATAAACATATGTCGATAAGTACCCATGTGACGAAGGGATATTCTCGTGAAAGCATGATTCAATTTATGATCGAGAAAATGAACTTGAAGCGATTGTATGATTGCACACCATTATTATTATCTAGATTATCAAAGGTATTGGTAAATGGATGTTGGGTCGGTTCTGTTGAAAATCCCATGGACACAGTAAGTGCAATGAAATTTTATCGCCGCAATGGACTGATACCAACATATACCAGCATTTCATTTGATGTGAAAGAGAATACTCTGTATGTCTATACTGATGGTGGGCGTGTATGCAGACCCATCTTTTATAAAGACGAAGACACCAATAAAATGTCTTTCGAAAGTGAAAAATTCCAAAAAAGACTACTGGAAAACAAATTCTCTTGGTCCGATTTGGTATGTGGATTTGCTGAAAAGAAGATCGACGGTTTTCATATCAATGACGACAACATATATAAATTTTCTGAATTATATGAAAATGCAGATGAAACGACGATGAACGCAGCAACAATACAAAAGTTCAAACATAACAAGGCAATCATTGATTATATTGATACGAGCGAAACTGAACAGGCACTGATTGCATTGGATATGGAAGCAACCAGGAAAAAGGATAAATTATACACACATATGGAAATCCATCAATCGCTTATTTTTGGCGTAATGTGTAATCAAATTAACTTTTTGGAAAACAATCCAGCAACTCGCAATTCATTTTCTTGCGGTCAAACGAAACAGGCATGTTCGATGTATCACACGAATTATCAAGTGCGCATGGACAAGACTGCACTCATATTAAATTATGGACAAACTCCATTAGTCAAAACCCGTTATTTGGAATACTTGAACCGCGAAGAGAATCCTTATGGCGAGAATGCAATTGTAGCGATTATGTGTTATACAGGTTACAATGTAGAAGATGCGATATTAGTCAACGAAGGAGCGCTCAAGCGCGGTCTTTTCCGCACCACCTATTTTACTACATATGAAGCTCACGAAGAAAAAGAAAAGCAAGGTGAAATTACGACACAAACGAGTTTTTCGAATATTGAGAATGTGATGAACTCAATCACAAATACCAAACTTGGACATGATTATAGTAAATTAGATGAACAAGGTCTAATTCGCGTGAATACCGAAGTAAATGACGAGACAATCATGATAGGTATGGTAACCAGTAGCAGTGAAGACGATACTCTAAGTGATCATTCCAAGACAACAAAGAAGGGGCAATTGGGAATTGTAGATAAAACGTTCATTACTGATGATGAAGAAGGTCGTCGCATTGCGAAAGTGCGTATTCGTGAAGAACGCATACCCAATTTGGGAGATAAAATGGCTTCTCGCGCAGGACAAAAAGGAACGGTTGGAATGGTCATTCCCGAATGCGATATGCCTTTCACCAAAGATGGAACTCGACCTGATTTGATCATTAATCCTCATGCGATCCCATCTCGTATGACCATTGGTCAGTTCGTGGAGGCAATTATGGGCAAAGCATGTGCGATGAAGGGTGGATTTGGAGACTGTACTGCTTATAATAATGATGGTTCGAAAGTGGGTGTATTCGGTAAAATGCTTTCCGACTATGGATATCACTCAAGTGGAAATGAAGTATTATACAACGGTATGACTGGAGAACAAGTCGAAACCGAGATATTTATGGGACCAACTTATTACATGCGTTTGAAACATATGGTGAAGGACAAGATTAATTCTCGCCCAACAGGTCGTGTAAATCCTCTTACAAGACAACCCGTTGCTGGTCGTGCAAATGATGGTGGTTTGAGAATAGGTGAGATGGAACGTGATGGTGTAATTTCTCACGGAGCAAGTGAGTTCTTACGCGAATCTATGATGGAACGTGCAGATAAATATTACATGGCGATTTGTAACACTACTGGAATGATTGCAGTATACAATCCTGATAAAAATCTGTTCATGAGTCCATTAGCAGATGGACCAATTAAGTTTGTGGGTTCTGTGAACGAGCAAGAAATGAATATTGAGAAAATAACCAAATTTGGACGCAATTTCAGCATTGTATGTGTTCCTTACTCATTCAAATTGTTGATGCAAGAACTACAAACGATCAATGTTCACATGCGTATTATTACTGAAGATAACATCAACCAAATTGAAAACATGACTTTCTCCAAGAACATACAGCGTTTGATGCATAGTGAGCATTTAGATACCAAAGAAACAATGGACCAAATACAAAAAGAGGTGAATATGAGGTTGCGACAAACGAATGAGAACAAATTTGTGATTGAAGATGCTGAGGTTGAAAGTCCTGAATATCAACCAACGACTCCTGAAATGCCTCCTCCCGAAAGTCCTGAATATCAACCAACGACCCCTGAAATGCCTCCTCCCGAAAGTCCTGAATATCAACCAACAACACCTGAAATGCCTCCTCCAGGAACACCTGAATATGGAATAGATGAAAAAGCACCTTCATCGTACGCTTCGTCTTACGGAACACCACCACCTCCACCACCAGGTCAACCCGAAAGTAGTGCATCTTATCATCCGATCACCCCCGAGGATAGTGCGACTAAAATATACAAGGGTGGGGACCGCGTGACCTACAATAAAGATAGTCTCCCTGGAAGAGCATGGTCCGTGACGCCATTGAACAAACCAAATCTGTATAAAATCGAATCGGAAGGTCCAAACCAAGAAGTAGAAGTTGTTACCGCATTGGATGTAAAACCTTATGAAACACAGATTCCTTTGCCTGAATATGGACAATCATCTACTACTCAACCCCCATCTATTTATATTTCTCCGGTGTTCAACATTCCTGCTAACACAACAAGTCAACAGCAAACATACTCGGACAACAGGCAAAGCGATTCTGTTGAATTTCCCAGTCAAGAAAGTGTTTCGACAATCCAAGCACCAGAAAATACGAAAAGCGAAGATAGTCCTCCCGAAAGTAAAACGGATTTTTCCAATCTGATTATTAAAAAAGTATAATATAGAAAATTGATTAATGTATGCTATAAATAAAATAAAGTATAAGGTGTTATTTATAGCAATGGCGAGCAACAATCTAATTTTGAAGTTACACAAATCAAGAGTGAATTTATTGAAACAATGCGACACTCTCGGTTATGATGTATCCGAACACTTGGATACGAGCAATCTGGAGGTAGACAAGTTGTATATGAATAACAAATTAGACATGATTGTTGAAAATGGAAAGAACAAAATCTATATCAAATATTCATTTCCTACAGATAAAAAGAACAATACTTTTACAAAGAAAGATTTAGATAATCTGAAAGACGAATTATTCGAAGTTGAAAATACATTAACAAAGAACGATATATTAATTGTGGTGACGGATGACGAACCCAATGATTCTCTAGTAACAAGGATGAAATATCTATACGAACAAGAAGGGGTATTTATTGTGATCCATAATATCAAGCGTTTGCAGTACAACGTTCTAGAACATACTTTAGTTCCTGAGTGTAAGATACTTACCAACGAGGAGTTGGACCAACTGAAAGTGAAATACAACATTCGAGATTTAACGCAACTTCCCGAAGTGTCCCGCTTCGACCCTCAGTCATTGGCGATTTGTATGCGACCAGGGCAAGTATGTAAATACACCAGAAAGAGTGTATCTGCCTTGGAACACGAATATTATCGCGTATGTGTGAATTAGGTAAGTAAATAGTTTACAAATATATAATTACATAATATATAGTTATATGTTTTCAGATATAGTAGTAGGATATAACAAAAATGATTTTTTTTACATAACCGCAGAGGAGAATGGGTACATGCCTTCCGATGAAAAATGCAAAACCATATTAGAAGATACGGAATTTGACCATCAATCTATATGTAAAACCGACAATGAAGAACAACGTGACGTCTTCAATAGTGATCAGAACAGTAGCAAATGTATTGAGCGAGAATTATGCATAAACAAACAAAATGTAACCAGAATAGACAATGTTCAAAATAACCACAGTGGTTCCGAAGAAAAGCATCAAGATTATGTAAAACAGTTTAAATCTACACAATTAGATACTCTTAATTTAGGAATTGGAATAACAGCGTTAATATTTTTTATATATCGTGCGAGAAATATAAACATATAGTATAACAATAAACAACCATGTCCATGAATAATGAAATATTTCAAGCAGTTCCATTAGACGAGTTCAATGTAGATGAAACAAAGAACTCATTCACAGTGGATATCAAAGATGAGGGAAAAGCATTCATGAATGGAATATACAAAGTAAAACAATCGTCTTGCCTTGACGATCAAGGTATTCATAAAACATCTGCTTTTTCTGCTTTGAATTTATTCGATGGAAGAAACAGTACTTTTTGGCAAACACCGTATATAAAATCTTCCAAATCGGGTTATCAAGATGGATATACCCAAGATGCCTACAAAAATGGTACATATATAGGTGGAGGTAAAAATAAATATCACAAGACAATGTTGACAGATGGCACAAATATCGATGGAGAATGGGCAGAAATACAATTCCCATATAAACTCATTTTAACGGATTATTATTTACAAGCAACAGTCAATCCCAAGAAGTATATACGGCGTTTCCCTACTACTTTCTCGGTGTTAGGTTCCAACGACGGAGAAAAGTGGGTTGTGCTCAATAAACAAGACGGAAAAGATGTATTAATGTCGCAAAACGCTACATTACCGGTTGAATTCAAGGTTAAAGATAACATGTTTTCATATTCGCACTACAGGTTAGTTATTTCAGGTATGTCTAATCTTCCGGAAAATAGTAGTATCACTCTCTCCGAATGGTCTCTTTTCGGAAAGACTTGTATGAATTTGGAAGGGAATTGCGATGGATTTGCATCGGACAGCACAGGAAAAGTGGAAGGAATGAGTATTATGAATACAACGATGAATTTGCATGATGCGATAAACGATTTCAATGAACAATATGTGAAATACATTGAATGCAATGATAATACCATGAACCCATCGAACAGTGTATTAAATTGTTCCAAGGAAGAAATGAGCAAGAACCATGTGTTTGATAAATACAACAAAATCGTATCTTACGACAAAGATAACAACGTAAATGGGGGACTTATTTATACACTACAAACCGCGGATATCAATCAAGTTCGTGGAACGGCAGAATTCGATGCTTCGCACAATGAAATAATGAATATGTACGATGAAGACATACAAACCTTACAAAATGATATTCAGACGAAGATGGATTACATCAATAAGAAAAAACATTCTCTTCATGCAGATATGGAAAATATGTATCATTATAATAAATTTGGAGGTGTTGTATTGAGTATTTTAGCAACAACCACATTATATTATGTATTTTTCAAACTGAACAAATAGCAACTTTTCATTTATTTAATATGTAGCTTTATATTAAATAACATAGCATATATGACCCAACCAGTATTGAAAGTAGTTCCATTACCTAATAACAAAAAATTCGAAACAAATAATTCAACCATCAGTGGATTGAAACAATCAGGTACGTATTTACCAAACGGCAATTACGAATTATCTTGTTCCTCTCGTTCAAATGTAAAACGCGACGCATATCATACTTTTAATGATGATAAGAAATATTGGGAATCTGACTATAGAGGCAATCCCACATATACTCCATTAAATGCATCCTATCCTGAGTACATACAATCTGCCTATACTGGAAATTATCCATCTGCTTATCGAGGTGGCGGAAGAAAAGAAAACACGTTCATCACCAAAATGGGTCTAGAAAATAATGTAAACGAGATCAAAGGGGAATGGGTGCAAGTAAAAATACCATACAATATCTATTTGAAAAGTTACATTATTGAAGTGCCTGTATCATCACAATCGAATAAGTTTCCCAAAGAGTTTATTGTCGCTGGTTCAAACAATGGAGACGATTGGGAAGCAATACATACAAAGACGATGTCGTCTGATTTTAAAGGAACAAAAGAGCAATTCGAATTTACTTATCCTAAGAAATTCACTTATTTTAGATTGATTATTACCAAAATGCAAGGACCGATTGACCGTGTGCAACTATCGAATTGGAGTTTGTTTGGAAATACAGTGCTCGTTTCTAAAAAAGAAGACGACAAAGAGGCGTTCGTATCGCTTGGAAGATGCTTGGATTGTAAACCCAATTCGAAATCATCTGTATCTTCTGACTATGCCCCTTATGTTGAAGGATTTGATAATTATACCTATAGTTCCGAGTTGAGACAAAAATATACATTGCCTAGTTCGGATGAGGAAACTTCTGATAAAAAACAAAAATATAATAAATATGCGAAAGCAGTAGAAGAAAAGCAAATCAATCCACTTCGAAAGAAAGCAGTCAAATATGAAGATGATGTTGACCAAATTACGAGTGAACATGCAAATATATCCAATGTATTGCATTCCATTACAAATCCTACGCAAACAGGTCTTTTAGATGAAATGAAAAAACACCCGTCTTATACGAATACAATGCATCAAATAGATAGTGTGGAAGAAGCGAGATTAAAAGACGTGGAGCAAATGATCAATACAAACAATGAAATTTTTGTTTTAGGTGGTATTGCGACTGCAACATTGTTGGTATTCGGTGGTATGTTACTAACAAAACAATAAGTATTATCTTGAATTTCGAACATGATATAATATTTTGATAATATATATCATGTCTGATACTGAAACATACCCCAAAGTAGATTTACAAAGTTTTTTTAATTTACAAAAAAGATATTTACAAGGAACTTTGCAAAAAAGTGATGATCCAAATTTGAACGAAAAGATAATTTCTCTTCAAACTGAATTAGATACATTGAACAATGTATACGATAATTCAAATACCACAAATGCGGATTTGCTAACAAAACAAAGACAAGTTCATAATATTCTTGATGAAGAGAAAAATCGTCTGATGAGTCAAAAATCCGCAGTAGATAGTGAATATGCGATAAAACAGCGCCAAATGCAATTCAATAATTCTTATCGATTGAGACAGCATGAGGTCAACAAAATGATGGCGGTAATTGTGTTTGGTTTGTTTGTAGTCATTATGCTTATTCTTGTACAGCGTCATTTGGGTTTTATACCAGAGTCAGCATTGACGATTGCGATGGTTGTCATTATCAGTATAATCGGTATTTATAGCATAAAGCAAATAATCAAAATTCTATTACGAAGCAATATGGACTTTACCAAGTTATATTTGGACGAACCAGAGGAGTTGAAAAAGAAATCCGCAAAAGATGGGGATGCAACGGATTTATTAGCGGCGAATGATTTGGATTATTGCGTTGGACCAGCATGTTGTCATGAAGGCACTAGTTTTGATAATGAGCAGTTGTTGTGCGTTCCGAACGAAGATGTAGAAGAAGTTGAGGGAGAAGAAGTCGAAACATTTTCCAATCTGCAACCGTCTATGTGCAATACCCCGTATGAGCAAGATAAATATGCAAAAATATAATATGACTATTATATAAAATAGCGATATTATGTTTCCTTTAATTCCAGTACTTCCGATTATATTAGCGATTGATGGAGATAATAAAAAAATGGAAAAACAGCGCGCTCAACGAGTAAAGACAATTGATAACCGCCGAAGAGATGAGAATAAAGTATACAAACGATTACAACCAATCAAAAAAACGCAAAACGCAAAAACACAGCAATTAAAGACAACAACGATTGAATACAATAAAATTAAACAAAAGGCAATACAAACAAAACGTGTAGAAAATCGTAAGGAAAATACGCGCAATCATTACAGAGACGATATAAACTCGACATTACAAGATAGAAAACAAAATTTAGACGAAGATATGAACGATTTGTTAATTGAGCATAATATTTCAGATACGAAAAACAAGACCTTATTATCTAGTATAATTACGGTTGATGATGATATCAAACAAGAAAAACTCAATATATATGGAAAAACACAACAAGTGTATGACCAGTTAACCAAGCAAAATAACTATTTAGATAAAACCTTCGACAATCTAACACAAAAACGTATCAACAATGACCGTCGTTCTACATATCAAGATCATATTAAGATGGAATATTCGATTGCAAAGGTTGGTCTATGGTATATTTATTACATTTTATTAGGAATACTGGTCTTTATGTATCGTCGTCAAAATAAGTTGAACCAACCATATACGATCGCCATGGTAATTGCCTTGCTTATTTTCCCTTATTTTATGTTTATTTTAGAAGTCATTGTTGATATTCTAGCAAACATCAAAGAATATACGAAACAGACCTTCAGCAACATCTCCAGAATACCCAGTATTCTACACCGAATGTTCGAATCGCTATTTTAATTTTTATACACCTAATAATTTATCCTAATTATATAGATAAATTATTCAACATGGGATGGTTTAAAAAAAAATCCAACCAACCTAAGAAAAGACAACCTAAGAGAAAAAAACCAAGGAGGAAAGGACCACCAAAGGAGTTGATAAGTCGAAATATATGGTTAAAAGCAGAACTTCGCAAATTAAAACAGATATTTGAAAGGATTAAACAAAATATTCAAAATATGAACAATGAAATCGGGAATCGAAACAAGTCGATAAGAGACATTGAAAACAAGTTGAATAGAATGGACAAAGAGACCATTGAATACAGAAACAGTCATAAGTCATCAGTTGCTCTAATCAAACAATACAATATCGAGATTGCTGCATTACAAAAAGAAAAGGTCCAATTAGAAAAAGATATCAAGACGCTGACCAAACAAATATCTATACTGGAAACCATCATACCGCAAGTAGATGATGGAAACATTGACTTAGAGAGTGAACTCGACGAATTACTAATCGAATACAATCAAATAAAGGGTATCTCTTTCAATAATGATAAACAATTTTTTGATTTGGTGTCTGTTCAAAACAATCACTTGCATCGCGAATACGATTATATGAAAAATGATTTAACACAAGGCGACCAAGAAAGTACGTTTATTCAACCAACAATAGACAACTGGTCATTCGCAAACCATTTTTTAACGGTCGCCTATTACCTATTCGCGATTGTGTTGCTCTTATTTTTATACCAACACTTCTCCATGAAAAAAATATATAGCACCGTATTCATTGTATTGTTAATTGGTCTATATCCATACTATATCGTACCGATTGAAAGGTTCTTATATTTTTACGCCATGTATATGTATAATTTCATTCGTGCCGAACCAGTCAAATAAAAATTGAATATTATAGTTAATTATTACAATCTTCAATTATACATCATTGTTTCTTACCCTAAGTCGTTTATTCCAGTTTCAACTGGTTCTTCTAATTCGGTATTTTCATCAGTATTGTCTCCATAAACAAGACCAATACCATTCCACTTCCCCTTAATATTTTTCTTGAACAGTTTGTCCATATTTTCAGCAGTTTCACGAGACGTAGGTGCCTTACCGCCTGCATTATTTGAATACCAAATACCATATTCCGTATGCAGTTCTGTCTTTGTAAGTGTCTTGCTCGCATCCACCACAATTTTCTCGTCGAAGAACTGACTGAACAAGTCCTGACTTTGTCTGTATTTGTTGCTCGCCGCCATGACCATATCACAATCTTTTACATATCCATTTGTTTTTAGTGCTCGGTCAATCAACATCGACATAAATACTTCTTTCCATCTATCAAACTTATTTTCAATTTCACAATCTACAACAAACTGATAGGGTTTATTACTATCGTTATGAACAGGATTTTCAGTGAAATAAGACAAGAATTCGGCAACTCGAATACGACGCCAAGTTCCGCCATCATTGCTATCCACATCCATCATTACATTACATGCGATCGCAAATGTTGCTTGCGGAATAAACGATATCATGTTCGCCATATATGGAACTCTGCAAGTAATTGGGTCTTTTCCACTGGTCAACTCTTTCATTTTACCTTCATTAATGCGATCACCTTTTGTTGGTTCCTGAAAGACCGCATAGCGTGCTCCCTTTAGTGCTGCTTTTTCTGCACTTGTACCACCCTCTGCAACACGTTTGCCGCAAACTAAACTCAAAGGCACTTCAACCTTGTAATCGCCCAAAATCTTCGCCATAAGAGAAATCAATACAGACTTTCCATTACGCCCCTCGCCTGTATACATAGTAAAGGTCTGATTTATTGAGTTTCCAATCAACGTTGACGCCAAATGGTCAAACATGTAATCGTATTCTTCTTGAATAGGAAACAGTTGATGCATGAACTCGGTGATTTCGTTTACTATTTCTCGTTGCTGTTTGTCGTTACTATCCAATTTAATATAGTTAATACGAGTACTCTTGGAAATATAATCATCTGGTTTTCCCGGGCGAAATATTTTCTCACGAAAGTCCATTACACCATTATTGAAACCCATCAAATAGGGGTCTTGGTCTAATTTATCAAAGAAATCCACTACATAGAACATGTGTCGAGCTTCAATCATAATATGTTCTTTGTCGCTGGTCTTACCGAGATGAGCAAATACATTCATACATACCTTTGCTTTGATCTTCGCCAATTCGTTTTCCTTTGATTCTGGGTCATCCGTCTGAAACGTACTCTGATGTAGATATTCTTGTGCTTTTTGATTATATAAAGACCTCATTGTGCCTCCGATTTCATTTCGTAATGAGGTGCCCGAATCACACACCTCGTATCTATGATTCACGAAACGATACCACAATACACATTTGATGCCGGCAGAAACGTATTCGTCTCCCTTCATAGCATATAAGACCTCACCGAAATCCGCATCACCACAAATTCCGTTCTTTTTATTATTGAGATTGCTATTCTGTACTGCAAAATTAATCGACTGCTCAATCTTCGAATAAATAGATTGATTTAATATGTCCTTGTATTCGGTAGGATTGCTGGTTTTTGCCCAATGACAAATAGAACCCAACGTCAGACCTCCATCACATTGAACTGCAGTTTCGTCCCACTTTTCAATACACTCCATAATACTGTCTGGAAAACGGAAAGACGCCGACTGCGAACTGAATTTCACCCACGCAATCAACAAATCCAATGACGTGTTTTTCAATGCCCAACATACTCGAATCCATTTATCATAGGACCCATTACCATAATATTCAGAAGGAAGAATCATGGTCATCTTACATGCACTAATCAATTTGTGGTCATTCGCAGTTAATGAATCCATATACTCATTGTAAATGGAGTCCAACTCTTCTTGACTTTTTATACCGACTAAGTCTTTTGGCGAAGAAGAATAACCACCCGATCTACGAACAGGAATATTATTGCGCGAATATTGAGTCCGAGTTTTATTCTCGGGCAGATACTTCTCATAGGTAGAAATGAAGGATGTCTTCAACTGGAATGTGGGTACATTCGGATTTCTAACAGACAAATTCATCCAGTCAAGATCTTGTAAATGAGCAGATACATCTTTGATCTCATCCCGAATAAATTCGTTATCCGTCTCATCGTAACCAATATCGTAAATATTACATACACTATATCTTCCATGATGCGGTTTTCTTGATCCATACAACTGCCAGTTCGTAGTGCCTTTCATGACCCCTTCATCAAATACCCCTCCCCATGTATTGATGATCGGAATATCCCAAATCTCTGGAATTTTCGCCATCAATTGTTCACGCAAATATTTCATTGCATGTCGGTCCATTTTAATGTTTATCAGTAGATGAACACCATCTTTGGTTATATTTTTCTCTTTCACACGGTTTACATCCGGTTTTTGCATGACGTATGCTATAATATTTTGTTCAGAGTTAAATACATACATTTCATTCAACGTAGAGAAAATCACATCTATCAAATCGTCAATATGTTCCTTTCCATGCTGTCGATCTTCTACTTCATAATCATAGTGCAAATCCATATCAATAGCCAAGGGTCCTTCTGGTAATTGTTTTTCAGTCAAATACTCGTATTGACCTCCCATTGTAGCTATTTTCACTTTGCCCATAAAATCTGAGTACTCGCTATCAGGAATTGCATAAGAACCGCCATGAATCTTCGCATCTTTGTTTCCAATTCGCGTGTTTGTATGTGTCTCTGATTTATCGTTAGGTGTCTGCTTGTCAACCTTGTACTGTGTAAGGATTGACTGTACGCTTTGTGTTCGTTTTGACTTCATTTTTGCAGTTATAGAAGATGATTTCATCCCCAGAGTATACTATATAAATATTTTATTGACTACTTTCTAAATCAATTTTCGAAAATATAACCACACTGTGACGATTATATACGTTTGTATATAACACTGTAAATGGTGTAAATTCGATTGATGTATTGTTTTGGTTGATGCATCAGTAATAAAATCTCGATATTTATCAATTTTATATGATGTATTATTTAGATGTTCGAAATACAAAATTGAAATGAAATAACATAGAAGAATTATCATACAACTATATATAAGGAAGTTTAAAAATGAAATTTTGCGAGAAATGCGACAATATGTACTATATTCGTATTACCGAATCAGATGAATCAAAGTTGAATTATTATTGTAAACATTGCGGTCATGAAGATACTGAAATAGACCAAGATGGTATTTGTTTGATGAATACATCTTTCACCAAAGGAGAACAAAATTTTCATCATATTATTAACAAGTATACAAAACTAGATCCCACACTGCCTCGCATATACAGCATACCATGCCCAAATAAACAATGCAAAACCAACCAAACGGATCACAAAGCGCCAGCAGAAATACTTTATATGCGTTATAATGATGCGAAAATGAATTACAGTTACATCTGCACAGAATGTGATACTAAATGGACAAATAATTAATCAATCTACTATAAAATTGAATAAATGTATTTAGAAATATGTTTTTTAATATATTCACATATTAGTATATAATGGACCCCATTGATTACGATAACGAAGAAATAATTGAAGAGGAATTTTCCGATGAAGAGGTAGTAGACAAGACAGAAACCACCAAGACTAAAAAGAAGGGCCCAATCACGATCCAAACCGTTGACGATGACGTTGACGTTGACGATGACGATGACGATGCACCAAGTGATAGTGAGTCGATTGTTCAAAACGACCCAACCGCAAATGAAAGTGATGACGATTTTGACGATGACGAAGAAATGGATGAAGAAGATATCGAAAATAAGATATTCTCAAAACAAAAAGAAGACCTCGTAGAAGAAGATTTGGAGTTAAATCCTTTCCGTGAAGACGATTTTAGCGATGACGAAGAAGAAAAAGACGAAGACTATTTACAGAAGATTGATGATACATACAAAGAGAATTTGATCTCTAGTTATCATCCTGAGTTACACAATATTAATTATGACGAAGTCGAGGCGTTATCAAAAGTGGTTCGCGATGATGATGGAACTATCATCGACCCGTTACATAGAACACAACCGTTTATTACAAAGTACGAAAAAGCACGGGTTATTGGAGAACGTGCGAAGCAAATCAATGCAGGAAGTAAACCTTTCGTACCTGTCGATGAAAATGTGATTGATGGATATTTGATTGCATTGAAAGAATTTGAGGAAAAGAAACTGCCGTTTATTATTAAGCGTCCCTTGCCAAATGGAGGTTGCGAATATTGGAAATTACATGATTTAGAAATTTTGATCTAAATTCAGTTATCGTAAAAAAAATGCAATAAGTATTTTTTTTACAAATAGAGTGTGTTGATAGTGTAAATATAGGAGGTTGATTGTATCTATGTCAAAATGTTCTTTTTGTAATCAGCGTGGACATCGTATAAATCAGTGCAATAGTTCTATGATTGCCGTGTTTGAAAATTGCATAAAAATGAATGCAGCATACGATTATTATTTGGGATTACAAACAACGTATTTAAAATTATATTTGACGTCTTTGAATATGCAGGTATTGCGCGTAATTGGTTACAAGTATAATATTTTATTCACAAATCAACCAAAATGCAGTCCACATGTTCCGTATAACAAATTTATTCAACAATTCGTACTGCATTATTCTTATGTGCCCAATGAAACATACATTGAACGTATAAATTCAATCCCACATAGCAAAATTCGCATGAACGCAGAGTCTATTCATCAGTTTTTATTGAGAAATAACATACACACCAACTGGACACCTACTTCGATCTCTTCGATTTTGTTGTCTACGCGACTTTTGTCTATACAATTAAAGATTGAAAAAAATATTCAATTGAATAAATATGACGATTGTTCTATTTGTCTGGAAAAAATAGAACCAGATAAATGCTGTACATTCACTTGCAGTCATTATTTTTGTTCGGGTTGTGTATTCCATTATATTGAACGATTGCATATTTCACATAATCCATACCTATTGTGTCCATTGTGTAGAAGTGATGTAACCAATATTGCTATATCAGAAAGTCATTACAAAGAATGTGTACATCGTATCAAGAAAATAAAAAGTATTCAAATCAACCTCGAAATAGATGATTCTGAGACCGACATGAATACTATAACAAGTTTGATCGTTGAACATCCTAGGTTTGAAAAAATGAAGTATGTCTTTTTTTTAACAGTTCGTCTCTATTTATTGTTTGCATATATAGAATATGCCTTCTCTACAGTGAACTATTTCGTTAGGAACGCCAATTCTTACCACAGTCAAGACAGGTTACAAAGATAGTCGCCGGTTCATCAGCACTTCGTGTCTGCAATTCATAATAGGTACACTTCTTTGATTTGCATTTTCTGCAAGTAAACATATCAGTGGACGCTTGAATGTTCGTATTAAATTTACTTGCTTCTCGCTTAATTTTCTTATCAATCAGTTCACTCCATCTCTCTGGATCCATTTCATAATGAGTTAAGCGTTCCAGTGTCTTCCCCGTAATTTCTTTATTTTTGATTTGTTCTAAGAATGCGGTATTTTTCAAGTTGATGTAGATGCTGCGAAATCTATTTAAATATATCTCTACAAATCGTGGATTGTCCCACTTTTTAATCAACTTTCGTCGGTCCGACTCGTCGAGTGCATAATTAAAGATACTTGTTTCTACGTTCGATGTTATGTTCTCATCTTCAACAACAATATTTAGTTTTTCTTTCAAATTTGCACGGAATTTGTTTGGGTTTGATACTGTCTTCATATTGTGTATGTGTTAATAATATAAATAGAATACATTTATTTATATCATTCAATTTTTATCTTATACTGGGAATCAATAAATTATGATATGTATTCTTCCTTCTCCAACTCTTTTGTGCTATCAAAAATTTCATCAATTTCGTTACTAAGTTCCATAAACACATTGTCTGGAACGCTAGACGTATCCGTCTTCACATTGGACTTGGTCTTCTTTTTATTTGATTTCTTGTTAGGCAACGGTTCCAACTCATCGGATACATCCGAGTCTTCATAATCATCATCAGATTGTTCATCGTCATCCACAATAAACCCATCCTTTGCATAACCCGATTTGGTCTTGGGAACATCATCGTATTCGTCGCTTTCTTCTTCACTCTCTTCTTCACCCAAATCCTCAAAACCTCCATATAATTTATCGTAAATACACGTCCATTCTGCAGTAGTAAGTGAAACCGGTTTATCATCTCGCATATTTACGATTAAGCAACTTCCAAAAAACAGTGTTTCGTCAATTGGAGGAGGGAACTCATATTTATTTTCTTGTGTAGCACGACCATCTGTCTTACCGTATACACGAATAGAGTATGATTTTTTATTAATCTCACCAATATTCCATGTAGTTGCTAACGCAAACCCCTGACTATTTTTAAATCCAGCCTTTTTATACAATTCATCTTCATCCCAGTTTTTTAACACACTTTCTTTAATAGTACCATTTTTGTCTACTACCAGCAACCGTACAGACGTCATTATTAACTTTATTCACGATACATTTATATTATTTTACAAATACATTTTCTAGGTGTATTTGCATCCAGCGTTTGAACATACGATTTTTTTTGTTCGTAATATTTAGTATTTAGACATATGCTTGCACAATTTATATTCAAGGCTTTATTTTTTCTACTATTTATTTTTGTATGCCATACCGTCATTCAACATCTAGAAGCACAGTTTCGTATACCCAAACCGAAGTTATCTCGTTCATTAAATGGTGAAAAGTATAATGCAATGATGACACAAATACAGAATTCAACGAGTGCAAATCCAAACACCCCTTTATTTGATCAGGAGCAGATCGAAAAATTGAACAACGATTTACAACAGTTTATGGATGAACAGACCAGTCAAACACTTTCTTGAAACTATATAAATAGTCCGTCCTTGTTATAGTATGTTGGTTCTAGGTGCTAACCAAACGTCTTATCTCCTCAAACGATTACCACAATTTGAACTTTCCTATGAAACAATTTCCCATAAGAAAGTTTCATCTGTTTATGATGTATGTATAGCGATTCCTACTGGTAGAAAGGTGTTACTATGGTTTACATTTTATCAGAAACATTATACATGCTATATCATGGATTTGAACCGCGATAAGAAAATCGTCAAAGTGGTTCACAGTGATCTCAAATCCAATCTTGAATTGTCCATGGGAACACTCGTTTACGCAACCTGTATCGTCGATGAACATTCAGGTAAAGAAAAATACGTGGTGGATGATCTTCTCTATCTAAAAGGCGTAAATATGTGCAAGATGTCGAGTATAAATAAACTTGGTGCATGGAAACGCTTCTTTGCATATCTTGAGCAGCCTACCCCTATATATTCGCCTTTCCTATGGAATGTTCAACTCGATGGATTGGATGAATATCCAAATACAATCAACGAACATATTCAATCGCACATTCACTATCCCATTCATCATATTCAATATCGGTCATCCAATGAAGTCATGCCTTATGTGAATGTATATTTATCAAAAAAATTAAATATTGTAAATCTACCGAATGTATCCAAGTCCACCTTACAAATAACAAATGACTTTGAAAGTCAACCATATAAAATGATATTGAATAAACCGCAATATAGAACAACGACCATATTCGAAATTCGAGCAGACTTGCAATATGATATTTATCACTTGTTTGCCTACGGCAGAAATAATAGTCCTGTCTATTATAATTTGTCTTATGTACCAAACTACAAAACAAGCGTTATGTTGAATAATCTTTTCAGAAATATCAGAGAAAATACAAATCTGGATTATATCGAAGAAAGTGACGATGAAGAGGATTTTGAAAATGTACAGCATGATAAATATGTCGACTTGAAAAAAACGCTACGCATGGAATGTGTTTACGATCGTAAATACCGCAAATGGACACCAACAAAGGTTGCGCATAAATATGCAAAGGTTGTTCATATTAGTAAACTATAATGCGAACATATACACCACGATTTGAATATATTTATGAATGATATCCACAAATATATTATATGTTTTTATTGACCATGACTTCTTTGATTACACTTTTGATGATTTTATCACGAAATTGCTTGGATTCTTGTTCTCCAAATCCACCCAAAATAGCATCCGATAGTTTCATGAATTCTCGATTTTCAATCGAATCCATTTCCGTATAGTTTGGGTGTTCTTCCGTCCATATACGCATTGTTTTACAATTTTTATTAGCGACTTTGTCTACTAATTCCTTCAGTTTCTGTTTAGAATTCTCTTCTTTTTCCCATACATCATTATCTCGTATATACAGTGTTTCACGCTTCAAATCAGTACAATGCAATGGTCTTTTGTACGTGTCGAGTTCTCGCAGTTTGTTAATAAAAATTCTTGAAATACCGTCTACGTAACCTAGTCGACCGGTTTCTGTTAGATCTTCCATGTCGAGCATCATGTTCTCCAAAAACTCGGAAATATTCATCGCATCCTTACATTGTTCGTTCAAAAAGAAATTCAGATTGAATTTTTGGTTGTTATTGATCGTATTGTTTGTAGTAGTTGGTTTTTGGGCTAATTCCAGTATATGCTTATTTTGTTCTACAATTAACTCTTTAAATTCCTGGTTTTGCTTGATTAACTCCATCATCGTGTGTATAGAGTCGGTCGGTGATTCGATTTCTACTGTATTTTGCGGCAAATTCATATTTCCATCTGCGTTACATACCTTTTTGTGACGATAATACCCACTATCATACTTATATATCTTACCACAAATGCAGACAAAATTGTTATTTTCGGTTTTGGGGATTTTTGGGGATTTTTTACTACCATTTACTACCATTTTATGTTTTGCAGTGGACAAATGTTTATTGTAATCCTTTTTATTGCCTGTACTATAGTAACAATCTTTGCATTCAAATATCTGTGTTGATTTTAGGGGATTTTTTACTACCATTTTACTACCATACAATGATAGTAAAAAATCCCCTAAATGCTTTTTGTACATAATTAAAATAAAAATTTATGCAGTCAAATATTTTTTTGAAAAATCGAATTCGCTGCATTATGCTTTGAACCCATTTTTTCACTTTTTCTTTTCAAAGACTTTTCCACAAAAATGAAAATTGGACATTTTTAAAAATGTCCAAAAGTGCAAAAAATTCTAGAGAGTTTGAAAACAAAAATACACCTTTTTAGCATTCGCTCCATAAAATATATAATTAGACTCGTTCTATCCTTTTTAAATGCATAATGTAGTATCGAATATCACATTATGTTAAATAACTGAATGAATTGAATGGACTAAACAAATTCAACTCGAGGTTTTGGGCGTTTCCATACTTGATAAAATTGCTCTCTGCAATGAGGGAATAATCCTTCGTGTGATGTTAATGGTTCCGAATATTCAACCTTAAACTTATGTTCAGTTAATATTTGATCAACATATTTTTTATGTTCTGGGTCACGATAATCATTTTCCATCATGATCAACTTTACATTGTTCAATATTTCAGGCATATCTTTCAAGATATAGTAAAATGCTCCTTCACAATCAATGACCAGTGTATCGAATTTGATTCGATATTGTGTATTAATATCTTTCAATGTGATGGTTTTTACACGCTGATAACCATCAACATCCACGTCGCTTTCGAATGTGTCCCATCCTTTTTGAATCAGACGACGTTTTGATAGCGCTGCATTTATAATATGAAAATTAAACCCATTTGCTTCCATATTTGCTTTCAACATACCCGCTGCTTCTGGGTCAGATTCCACGGTTACAAACCGGTTATTATTCTTTTGTTTCAGAATATGTGCGATAATCATTGAATTACGACCAACGTTGCTACCTAATTCCATTACACGTTCATTACCAGTTAAGAAGCGAACAGCCATTTTTTGTTCGGGGAATTCGTCTTTCATACTCCCGTATTTTAACTGAATGTTTTTATGAATTATTTCTAATTTTGTATCTATATCACCATACACGTACTGTATATGTTCAGGAACATCGCCGTCTTCATATAACTGATTATTAATTGTGTCTATGTACACGACTTTGGTGTGGTCATGCTTGGTCAATTGTCCAACATCCGAATTTACGATGTAAATTTGCTTCAGTTCGCCGTATACAGGATCCGTAAACAATTCAGCTCGCTCTCTTTCTGAACTGGGAATACGAATAATATTATCCGTTAATAGTTTATCGTAACATATGGTGGTTACGTCTATATTTTTGATTTCAGTTCCGTAAAGAATTTTCATATACATATCATAAAAAAACACATTTATATTTATTATCCGAACTTTATTATTGTATTGATAATTTACGTATCACTTTCATTTCCGTATCGTTGGTCTATTTCATATACAGATAATTCGCCCATTTCGGTTATATTTTCACATTTTACAATATGATTTGTATGAATAGACATTAAGAAATAGTTATTTGCCCAATAAGGGGCGTCGGTATTCGTATCATTTATTAACGACGGCATTATATTGTCTTCTTCCAAATAATGAGATAGTTCGCCTACAGGATATACAGTTTCCGTAAACCCAATGATTGTTTTTGGTTGGGGGAAATAATGCAATAGCGCTTTATGAGGAAAATATCCACTCAGAATTAATCCATCTGCATCGCACATATCTGTTCGCAACTCTTTATTCATCGTATACAGGAAATTGGTTGAAATGTAATATTTTAATATTTGCTTGGTGTATTTATTTTCAAACTTGAACATATGTGGATTAATATGAGGATATTCGACGCACCATTTTTTGCGTTGACTGCGGTTCAATACAGTATATACATGTTCAGGGTCAATAATATAATCACTTATTAATTCATATCCAAAACAAGCACATTTCGTCATCAAATCTTCGACGAAATTGGTTTTGTATGAGTTTGTATCGTATGGTTTTGTTTCATTTTCTCCAAGTGGTTGTGTATCTACATAAATAAACTCTTTGATATTTCGAAACTCCGCATGAATAGTGGGTTCAAGATGAAACCAGGGACCAATATACAATAGTTTTTTTAATCCTAGCGATTGAAATGCATGTGCATCCGCTGGATGAGTAATGTCGGGCCAATGAACGTGCGTTTCTCCTTCCATAATGAATGATTGATTGTCTACTTGTTGTGTATCAATGAAAAACAAATATTTTTTCAATTTTACACACAAATAATGATATGCAGACCCATATCATAAACACTTTACACGCTTTGTAAGGATCGCTTTCTTGCCGCTTGTTGTATGGGACGTGTGAAAGTCGTCGAAATTTCGCTTTACTGTATTGCCGCTATGGTCAATATAAATAATACTCCTTATATTGAACTCTTTCATTTTCAAGAAACAGTCGATGCACGGTGCCGAACATAGCATCTCTCCCATTGTAGACACTCTAGCCACATATATATTTATTTTTTTAGTAATATTTTGTTTCATGCATTTTCGCAATACACTGATTTCTGCATGGCATGAACAAGATTGACCGATCATGCCATCCTTGGAATAGGTTCTATAATTATTGCATCCTCGTGCTACAATTTTCCCTGATACGACCGCGACACAACCCAGTTGAAAACTAGTAATGGGTGATTTTGACGCCTCTTCTGTCGCCAAAGACATGTATCGTCCATCCGTATTGGAGCACATTGTTGAATTCGTTAGTTGATGAGTTGATTACTGAATATAGTAGTGGTGGTTGTTTCTTTTTCAATTTTATCCTTCTACCAAGTCGTAGACGGTTTTGTCGCCGTCTGTCTCAATTTCTCTATCTAGTTTCGCCTCCAATGTTTCCAATTTATCTACTAATTCTTGCAAATGAGGAATGACGAGTTTTTGATAGACTGGCGATTCTGCTCGCTGATTTTGGGTTATATTGCGTAAAATTGCACGCAAGTTCCACAATTCAAACTCCACCACATAATCTTTTTCGTCTTCTAAGTTGGAAACATAATCCCACGATTTCGCAGGAAGTTTAGTCATATACACATATACAATGATCACTTTATCTTGTTTGCAAAATATCTCTGTCCAATATATATCATGTCTGGAACTGGAGGAGGATTTTTCGAGTTCACAGAAGGAAATGTGTTGCCCAATACTGTTGCTACCGGTACTTCTGGTGGTGCAGAATTAGTTGCGTTAAAACAAGGTGGTGGAAGGAAACATAAGAGAAAAACAACCAAGAAGAAGAATACCAAGACAAACAGAAAATTGAAAAAGAAAAGCAACAAGAAGAGAAAGACACAAAAGAAATAGATAGTCTTCTTATTACTACGATGTCCGCTACGCTACTACCCAATGATATGAGTTCGCTCCTAACATTGTATAAACAAATAAAAAATTATCACCCTGAATGCAATGATTCTTTCATGGCGATGAAAAATCATGCGAATATGTTGAAATCAAACCTAGAAAAAAAGTTGAAGGGACCAATTCATCTCCCTGATTACGAATGTTGGTATGAGATTCAATCAGACAAGACGCTTGATAGTCAGGTGCCCTATCTAACATACAAAGATAATGAGTTTTATGTATAAACACGATTCTATTCCAAATTATCAAAAGCAATTAAACATTTTCTGTCTGATTTCAGTTCTTTGTCTTCATCCATTTTCGTAGTTTTGTCCTTCGGGTCAAATACCAATTTCCATTCATTTGTATCGTCGGCATTCATCATATTTGTATATTTTTTACTGTTATTTTGAATAATCTTATAGTTGCATTTTTTGTAATATCTTCGTCGCTGCATCCATTGCTTTTGAAATGGGTCGTGTTGGTCGACGATGTCCACAATAATAGGTTTCGCATGTTTTACGCGCAATATTCTACCAACTGATTGGGTAATGTCCGTTTTAGGGGTCACCATCACCAATGTAGATAGCGTTTTGATATCGAGCGCTTCCGCCGCCATCGCATACGTGGCCAACACAATGCGTTTCTTCTCTGTTTTTTCCAAATCGACTTGTTTCATACCGCCCACATAATATCCAATCATTTCTTCATCGGCGTTCCAACTTCGAATATAGGTGTAGATTGCGGTCAATAAACTTCGATTGTGACATAACACCATGATTTGTTTGTCTGGGTCTTCCGACAATAAATCTTGTAACACTTTTATGATAAACCGTGTACGCGGGTCATACGCACACAATTTGGTGATCATGGTACTGTATTTGGTATTACCCCTATAATCCACTTCAACTTCATTGAATTCGTCGTCGTTCGTGTGAAAATGAATTGCACGCACACATACGGGGTCGTCATCATTTCGTTCTTCGCTGTATATTTTGTTTCCAATGAACATATACAATACTTTGGTCAATCCATCCTTGCGGTCCACTGTTGCCGAAATACCAAGCATATTTGGAGTAGTCACTTTCAAAAGGGTTTTCGAAAATTGTTCACTTCCTATGCGGTGCACCTCATCCACAATGGTTAAACCGAAACTCTGAAATCCAGTGGGACCATAATCTTTGTCATAGAGCGATTGTAACATCCCGATCACGATGTCTTTGTCTTCAATGTCGAATTTTTGACCCTGTATTTTACCAACTCTTGCTCCAGGCAAGAACTCTTCAATGCGTTCGATCCACTGATTCATCAAGAATTCCTTGTGAACAATAATTAACGTCTTTTTCTGGAGATTGGAGATGATTTTGAGCGCCATTACTGTATTGTGTGTGACGGTATAATCTCCCAATACAAAACGTCGGTTCCCATCTATTTCAAACCCGTAATAGTTATCAATGCCGACTTGTTCTAATCGAATTCTGGTATTCAAAGCGTCTTTTATTTGTTTTCTGGGAGTTACTTTTTTACGAGGACATTTGACCGGTATTTCTTCTAATCCTTTTCCATGAATACATGTTCTATAATAGGTTCCTTCTCTTTTTTCTCCTTTGTACATGCACGATTTTTTAGATTCTTTTTTATATGCGGCAAATCCAAGTGAACGTGCGACGAAAATGATGTCGTCCAAAAGGGTTTCGTTTTTTTGAATAATATCATAACAGTTATTACCGGCACTCCCATCTGAATCCATCAATCCAGCCAACAATGCTAACTGTGTTTCGCGGTCATTACATTTATAATCATGAGGTATGTGTTTGTTATTGATAAGATTATATTTACGTAAACCATTCATGAATGAATTACAACCAGTGCCTTTATTCGTAGAATTAATGCGGTAATCGTATTGTGCACCTGTATACTGCAAATACAATTCGGGATGATTTTCTGGAAAACAATTGTTTTGCAAATGCGTCAATACATTAGACTCTTGTGTGGAAATAACAGATCCTTTTGAATGACCGTCACCTAACCAATATCCAAGCAAATACGGGTCTATGTCCACATCTTTCTTAGGAAATTGAATAGGCACACGATATCCAACCAAGGGACCTCCTCTACCATGATAAGATTTGGGTAAATTCAAATAATCTAATACAGACATATCAACCACAGTGCCCTTGGGGGTATTTTTGTTCATGGATGTACTGTATCTCAATGATAGTATGTGACTTTCGTTCACTGTGTAACTATCACCTTTGTTTGGTATCACTTTGTACATCATCTCTTTTCCTCGTGCGAGAGTCAACACGTTTCTTGGTGTAGAATCGTCCCCCATGAGTTTATCTCCAACTTTTACATCTTGAACCATCTTAATAGACCCATCATACATCATTATTGGCGTATCTTTGCTCAAACACTTGCCTCTGCCACAAGGAACCTCCAGTATGCCTCCGTTACCATTTTGCGTGTTGTTTTTTGATATGGGTTCTCCAATGTGGTTCATATATACACCAATAATGTGTTCCTGGTAATCGCGGACCTGTTTATCAAAGGTTACGTCAATGTCGTCTCCCTCCTGGAGTTCGCTTTTATCAGGCAACCCATAACGTTCAACCCCATAAAAGCGAGGAATGTATATTTTTTTATCGTTTTCTTTGTACACTGGGAACGCATTGGAACCAGCTGCACCTGGTGCACCATAATTCATTTTCATCTCTACAGGTTTTACCAATAATTCTTCTTTTAAACAAGCAATGTCTTTTTCGGTTAACGTCTCTTTGGAAATCGTATATCCTTTTCTACCCAAACGAGCAGAAACCCGTACACTTTCTTTGTATTCTGGGGTCAGAAGGAAACTGTCTTTGATAGTTGGTTGCTTGAGATTCTTCTTTCTATTCATCTTGGTATGTATATGATTACTACATAAGATTATTTGTATTTAGGATATTTCAATTTTCAAATATTTCCGTTGATTATAGGTAAAAATAAAATACTAATCTATAATATAGAAATGATGAAACTTCCAAAAATGTTCAACTCCTTAACACAAGTGGAATTAATCGCCCTTGTTGTGTTTGTATTATATATTGTCTTCCCCGTTGAGAACCCCGGATTTGTTTCCAATATGGTCGACTCCCCTCTGGGTATGGTCGGTGTTTTAGCAGTTACCCTGTATCTGTTCTTTAATGCTAACCCCCTTGTTGCTATTTTATACGTGTTTGTTGCGTATGAATTATTAAGACGTAGTTCTAAACAAACTGGAAAGGCCGCTATTCAGGAGCACACGCCTTCCCAAGTGAAGAAGGACAAGAAGATGCAAAAGATGAACCCCGAGAAGAAGGAAACTTTGGAGGAGGAAATTGTGGAGAAGATGGCTCCCATTGGACACAGTGACCCTGTTGTGTTCACCGAATCTGCTTTCAAACCTGTTGCCGAGGATGTTGGAACTGCTTCCATGTATTAAATTTGTTCGAGTATAAATAAATAGACATCATTGTTCTATTTATTTAGTATTTTCTTCTATGTTTTACTGGGTTATGCTACCTCGCCCTTGCTTAATTTTTCGACATGATCAATTAGTTTGAAACAAACGAGACCAACCATGGAGAATAACACACCACCCACGGTTAATGTATTGGCGGTTTCGTCCGTCAAGATACCCATCGACCCGAGAATCAGTGGAATTGTAGCACCAACAAAGATGATTGCTAGGAATGCAGGTAATAATTTAAATAAGAACCCAAAACCGTCGCCGATTGTTTTCAATATGTCTCCAAAACTGGAAGATACTCCCACAGGAATTTCGGTTGATTTCTTTGTAATTTCATCCTTGATGGTAGTCATTGGGATTTCTAATTGAATAATGCGACCACTACTATCGATTGCTCGCAAGAATTCGGGGTTGGATTTCTTCATGGTGATTAACGAAGCAGACAATATAGCTACAAGAGAAAGCATCAATGATAAAGACGTATATTTGGAATCACCCGTCATACCCATTGTATAAAATAACATAATCGTGGATACAAATGTGAGTATGAGACCTATGTCGGCAGAGGCAATTGCCTTCAATCTCTCTTTATTCACTGCGTCTCCTACGCCTGGTTTCATAAACAATATCATATCAATCACCACCTTTTTGTAAAACATTGGAATAATGAAATATCCAACGAGCGATAAAATGGTAAAAAATGCGAAATTAATAGTCGTGCTCATAAAATCGGATTGTTGTTTTTCACTCATTAACTTGGAATTGATGGGAACATTGTAAGTATTGATCTCTTCTTCGCTTGCTCCGGTTGGACTACAATCGATATAAATTTCGTCATCATCGCGCTTGCTTATGTTGTTCGGAGGAATCACAATATACTTTGCATCGTAATTTTTGGTAAACAAATGACTAATATCGCCATATATTTCTTCTAAATTGGAGGACGTGTATATAGGTGTGGTAAATAGAAACACCTTTCTGTTTCCGTCATTATATTGAATACAATTATCTTGTTTGGGAATCAAATCGTTCAATACTATTTCGTAATTTGCAGAATCCTTGGATAAGATCGCCTCTAAAATGTTCCTTTGAGCAGTCATTGATTTTTCGATAAGAATACATACATAGCACTTGGAACTATGTTCTAATACGATTTCGCCTATGATATTTGGATTGTCTTCGCTAGTATTAGGGATATTCTTGTGATAAGGTTTACCAATATGAAATTTTGTAAAATTAAACTCGGAAGTTGTTCCGTCAGTGGTATAATAAAAATTGTTGTCGATGCTGTACGTGACTGGAACTTGAAATACTCCTCCATCGTTTTTTATTTCGTTTGTAAAAATAGTGGTCAATGGATAATCATAGATAATTTCTTTATTGAGTTCAATGTTTTCAGTTAAATCAAATATATTTTCTTCACTCATTACTTTATATATATAATGTGGTAGAGTTTTTTACCAAATTATAATTCGTCTAAAGGTAAGGAATATAGTTCAGTGTGCTGTTTTCATAAATGGTTGCATTGAAAGTATCATTGTATCCTTCTACATAGACAACGTCGCCGTTGTTCATAATATCGCATCCGTATTCTCCAGAACAACTTTTGCCGTTAACGCTGATAGGCAACTTTGTATTTACAAAACCGGTATTGGACATTGTGTAATATTGCCATCTGTCCCGTCCAGTCATAATACGGCGACCCATCAAAGGCAGTATCAAATTTTCGCTATTTCCACCTTGTTTGGTCAAAATTCCCATTTGCTGATAATCATGACCAGTCGCACGAGTTTTGATATTGATGGGAAGACCACGGACATCTCCTCCCATGGTGGGTTGTAGATATTGGTTGCGTTTCAAAGGGGGTGCATACGGGTCATTCATTGTATCGCCAGCATCATCCATGATGGGCATTTGAATGTCGTGCATGATTTTGGTAGGTTTTATAAGGATTGTATCCGATTTTTTGGTGAATGGATTGTATACTTGATACATCAAATATCCGATGATTGCAATAATAATAAGAATAAACAAGAGGGTTACGTTTTCAATACATATCACTCCTGGACTGGTACACTTTTTGGGCATATTATACTATATCATTCTATAATATTCCATTATTTATGTATGCTAAATTCGTAGGTTGTTCTTATATACGAATACCGACTGGTCCCAATAATGCATTCATTGCACGACGAGCACCGTTGAACATATCCACAATACCACCAGTCATCAGCGGAATGATAGGGTCCTTAAGATCTCCAAACGCATCATTTGCTTTATTAATCAACGCACTTGTCTTGAGACGTTTGCAGTTGAAACATTTGTCGCGTATATCTTTGGGAAAGTGGATAATATGGAAACCGGATGCATCCACCGCCATTCTATCAATATCCTCCATAAAAATCCAAAATTGGGTTTCCAAATCATCTGCTGGAATGCCTAGAAATACTAAAAACATGATGATGAGTTGAGGTATTAAATACAGAATTTTTCCAAAAATGTCTAATGCATACCAAAAGAAACATGACGTAAAGTTCTGGATCATTTGCATAGCACAAAAAAGATTCGTGAATGCGAATACGCCTAAGTACTGAACAAATATAGCTGCATGCATACCTAAATAATAAGCACCTTGTGGAAATTCCTTAAATTCGCGAGCTAATCCTAAAAAAATATCTTTGATACCCATGACGATTCCTGTAATAATTTTAAATATTTTGGGAATCATGGAAATGAATTGTCCGAGTGCTTTGAGGACCATGATTGATATTATTCTCTTATATTATGAAAGGATAATATCAATTGCAATTTATACCAAAAATTAACGGCGATTACTGTCTCTGTAGTCAGAGTATTTATTGATGAAACTTTCCGCCTTTTCTAGAAGGGGGTCCATTTTCTCCAGATTTTCTAAAATTTCGATTTGCACCTTTTGGAACTCGGGGAGTTCTTTTTGTAAATTGCCGAATTCTTCCTCGATGTCTTTCTTCGTCAATTCTTTCTTGGAATCTTCTTCCTCCAATTCCTTCTCCGACTTTTTGTTTTTCTTCACTCGCTTGATCTCTTCTTCTTTCTTATCAAACCCTTCTCTATACTTGAGTTGAGAACCATACACAATTAAATTAGTGAATACAATAGCAGAGAACAAGATGACAACCATATTCTTACTAAAAAAAGAAGTTAAAAATCCAACTAAGAACATTAACAGCACCCCATTTACATTCTGGGTTGTGCCAAAATGAACTATTTCAAACAAGGCAATGAATAAAAACATGTACAATACCAACTGACTCTTTAATAATGGTTGAAACTGGAGAACATTTTTCAACGAGAATTTCATTTCTATAATAAAAGAACACATATTATTATACACATATAGTGCCTAAAATGAGAACAGGTTATTGTTTCGAATCTGTTAAATCTTCTTCTTCGTCCTCTTTCTCTTCCCTTTCCTTTTCGCAATCACTATTTTCTTCACTGACGTCAGAGTATGCAGGTGGGACATCTCCTGCATAAATATCCAACACTTCTTTGACCACTTCTTCTCTTTGTATATCATTGTTTTGAAACTCAACACTGCTAATGCTGGATGACCTCTTTCCACGAAATTTGTCTAAAAAGTCATCTAATCCGTTGATATCATTCGCACGGTCGTACTGGTCTAAATCCCCAGTTACTACCAGTTTGCTATTTTCGCCAAGACGGGTCATTAACATTTTCATTTGAGAAATGGTCGAATTTTGCATTTCATCAGCAACAATCCAACAATTTTTAAATGTACGACCTCGCATGTATCCCAATGGTGCAATTTCAATGACCTTTTCTTCTAGTAATACAGTCACTTCTTTTGGACTGATAAAATTATACAATACGTCGTAGATGGGACGTATCCAAGGCGCCATTTTTTCTTCTAATGTGCCGGGTAAAAAACCCAGATCTTCATCCACGGATACAGAAGGGCGAGTGAAAATCAACTTATCGTATGCGCCAGAAAAAAACATACGAATGCCTTGTTCCGTAGCAAGTAATGTTTTACCTGTACCCGCTGGACCCGTAGCAACTACAATTTTTTTGCTTTTTTGTTTTAATAGACGAGCATAGTATTTTTGACCATCGTTTCTAGGTGTAGTGAACTTTGCCTCGAACTCTTTTTTTTCTTTTTCAGATAAGTACTGCAAATTCTCGTATAACTGTCGCTGTTTTTGAATAATGGTGTCTTTGTCGATGGTTTCAATCATATGTTCTCGCAAAATTTCTTTCTCGTTTTGTTTGCGACCCCTGCGACCACGGCGACTACTAGGTTCTTCGCCAAGCTCGTGGTCAGAAGTATGTTTGTTCTGTCCTCGCATTCCTTATAATAATAACCTAAATAATCTCTTGATAATAATTCAAATATCACTACGGATAATAAATTAAATAAACACAATTTGCTTTTACTAACGTGCAACTGTAAACTATAAAATAAACAGTACACTGCGTAACTATATTTTCTAAAGGAAATAAAAATCTGATGACTATATTATTTAGGAACAATATGTCCGACAATACACAGAATGCAGTCACTAAACTCGAACCCCTTCTTACACCAGACGATAGTCGCTATGTAATGTTTCCCATCAAATACAATGATATTTGGGAAATGTACAAAAAGTCGATCGATTCATTTTGGCATACCGGAGAGGTATCATTAGCACAGGATATGAATGACTGGGCCAAGTTGAGTGACGATGAACGCAACTTTATTAAAATGATCTTAGCCTTTTTTTCTAGTAGTGATGCCGTAGTTACGGACAACCTGGGTACCCGTTTCATGAACGAGGTTCAAGTATCGGAAGCCCGTGCGTTTTATGCATTCCAGATTGCGATTGAAACCATCCATTCGGAGATGTATAGTCTATTGATCGACACATATATTAAAGACCCTCAGGAAAAAGACAAACTGTTCGCTGCTACTCAAAATTACCCGTGTATTGCGAAGAAATTCAACTGGGCACAAAAATGGGTGAACGATGAAAACAGCGATTTCGCTACGCGTCTAGTGGGGTTTGCATTAGTTGAGGGATTGTTCTTTTCTTCTTCCTTTGCCGCAATCTATTGGATCAAGAAGCGAGGGTTGATGCCTGGTCTTACTTTCTCCAATGAACTCATTTCTCGCGACGAGGCACTTCACACCGAGTTTGCTATCTTGATGTATTCTAAGTTACATAAAAAATTACCCAATAATAAGATTCACGAAATTGTGAAAGAGGCGGTGGAGATTGAAAAGGAATTTATTTTGGAGGCGATTCCTTGTCGCATGATTGGTATGAATTCCAAGTTGATGTCTCAATATATTGAGTTCGTTGCGGACAGACTGTGCGTCCAATTGGGATACGACAAGATTTACAATTCGTCCAATCCGTTTGATTTCATGGAACTCATTAGCATTGAGTCCAAAGTGAATTTTTTTGAGCGCACCAATGCAGAATACGCTTTGGCGGACAAGAGTGGAAAGGATAAAGAAGAAGAGGTTTTTGACTTTAGTACGGAGTTTTAGATACCGTTTGCAATGAAGGTAGGTTAAAATATATATTGTAAAATTGTACAATATATAGTTATACATTCCAATGAAAATTAGTAAATATACTCGTTCTATGTAAGTATATTTACTTGTGAATATTGTCTTTTTTATACAGAGTCATCGGGTGCATTTGGTAAAAGCGCATAGTCAGTTTCTATAGTATCTTTATAAATGTCCAAACTACGTGCACTGGAGTCTTGTGCCTTTACGTAATTGGGCATCCAAAAATAAGGAATGACTTTTCCACAACCCTTGTAATGGATCTCGAATATATAGCGATAATAAAATTGTTCCAGTGTTTCAGGTAACAAATGGGTAATATGTTTTGTTTCAGGAACCGCTTTTACTAATTTCAGAATATTTTCTTTGTTATCAATATTCGAGTCATTAAACAACGTAACAAATTGTGCGTGACTATCTAAACTATGAATGTGTTTGTAAATAATTTCGCGGGTAGTGGTTTTTTCGCTAGCAACACCATCACTAAATGCCTCTTTGCGACGCCATAGAATATTTGGCGGAAGCAACGATATTCCTTCTCTATTGTTGAAATGTTCTTGGTCGAAAGCTTTGCGAATCAGATACTTCTCTTGGTCATCTTTCGAATAACGAAGAGTGAATGGAAGAGACAAATAGTAATTCACCCACGTACGATCCAAAAAGGGAGTTCTTGGTTCTAATCCATGGGACGAGATACATCTGTCTGAACGTAGCACATCGAATTGGTGGATATTCGTTAGCAATCGTTTGCATTCTTTATCAAACTCTACACAGTTGCCTGCATGTTTCATATAGAGGTATCCGCCCATTAATTCGTCTGCACCATCGCCATTGAAAATGACCTTTGCTTCGCTGTGTTCTGAAATATATTTCGCAATTAACCAGTTACCAACACTTGCGCGAACCGTGGTGGTATCGTAACTTTCAATATCATAGATGACTTTGGGAATGGCGTCTACAAACTCTTCTTCACTGACGGTGACCTGCGTATGCTTTGTACCGAGATAATCGGCTACCTGTTGTGCATATTTTAGATCTTCTGAACCTTCCATACCAATGCTATATGTCTCGAGTTGAGGTAGGTTGTTCATTTTGTGGTATTCGTTTACCAATGCAGTAACCAAACTACTATCCAGACCACCAGACAACAAACATGCGATAGGACGGTCTGCTGCGATACAGCGTTTAAAGACTGCCTCCTTGAAGTAGGTTTGAATGTTGACCATGACGTTGTCGACATCATATTTATTCGTAAACACATTCGTGTTGAATGCGAAGGTGTTATATTTGACTTGCTTTTCTAACTTCCAGTGAGGGGATACATGAAATGGGAGTTTGTATACTTGATACGAACCCGGTTTGAAGGGTTGAATTTGATATTGTTTATATTTGTTTTTGAGGTTTGCATTAGGATTGTCCATCAATATTTCGTCACGTTTGTTTGTATAATATTCGTTTAATTCGTCTTGGATTGGTTTCAGCGATTTCATTTCACTAGCAAAGGCGATAACACTGTCGCTATCAGACGAGTTCTTATTATTCATGATAAAAAGTGGTCGAATTCCATAGGGGTCGCGAGCAACATACAGTTTGGTGGCGTTTTGTCCCAATAACTGGTCAATAAGAACAAACGAAAATACACCGTCGAGCAATTGTAGGGTGGTATCCATTCCAAATGCTTTGTACAGATGAATAATTACCTCGCAATCCGAATTTGTTGTCGGGGACACATATTCAGGCAATAGAGTGTACAGTTGTTTGTAGTTATAAATTTCACCATTACATATTAGCGTGATATTGCCTATGTTAATTGGTTGATGAGAGACTTCATCCAGTCCATTAATCGCAAGTCGATGAAATCCCATAATCGTTTTGATCGAAATAGAGTTTAGTGTTGAATATTCCGGACCTCTATGTTCGCCTTTTTTGAAGGCATCTTCCATGATGTCTTTTGTAATAATCAAATCATTGTTGTTCAAGATAGCAAATATTCCACACATAATGCGGATGTCCTTGTTGCAGTTGTTATAACCTAGTTTCAAACATTTATATTGATTTAACAAATAGTTAGTAGTAAAAATATGTGAGTTCAATGTATAACAATGAATTATTTGTACTTGGACAGTTCTCCCAATAAAGACCAACAGAAAGCATTTTCTTCTTCATCGACTAAAATAGAAGATAAGAACACACCCGAAACGAGCAGTAGCAGTCTACAAGGCTCTCTGTTTGCACTACCTGTTTTAGAAAAAGAACAAGTGGATGTGAAACAAACAGATAATCAGTTTTTAATTTTAGTAAATAAAATGAAGGACCAATTGACTGGTTCCAAAACAGAAGAAACTGACGACTCAGAGGACGAACAAGAGAATGTACTTGAGTTCTCGGACCTGAATATGGGAACTCAGTTTTACATGAGTTCGCTATCCATTGTCGGATTGTATATTCTTTACAAACTCCTTTTAAAAACCAAGTAAATGGAGAACACACACATATATATCTACATAGTGTATATATATATGAAAAACGCAAAGAGTGGTAAAACCAGAGTCAACAAGACGACCAAGCGCGGTAAAAAAGGTGTGAATAAGACACGGAAATATAAGAAAGGTAGTCGTAAAAATGCAAAGTCTCGCACTAAACGTGGCGGTTCAAATGTAAAGGTATCCGCCAAGGATAACGTTATTCACGATTATGGTATCAAAAGGATAATGAATTTCAACGATTTCAAGGAAAAATTTGCAGGCCGCGAGAAGGAGATACGTGAATCTCTTGAAGAGTATACATATAATCCAAATTATATAAGTTGCAATCTAGAAGTAAATTCTAATTCCAATGGGGAATTTGAACCCAAGGTTCTCAGAAATGCATATGACCAGGCATTTGACCTAGTAACATGTTGGTCGATGAGTGGTGGCAATGTTGACAATCTACTTACAGTTTTAGCAATTGAAGACGGTGTGGTAACGTTTTAATACGTTTTGAATCCAATATTGAATAAATTTCATAATTTATTCAATCTAATATTGTCGACTTACTCCTAGTTCCTCTTGTATATTTCAAGAGCAACCAAACCACCGAGAACTTGTGCAATGCTATAGGGAAGCAATTCGCTAATGGGCAATTTACCAGCAGCAGCCATGACCACAGATACAGCGGGATTTAAGTGACCACCAGAGATGTCCGATGTGATTAGAATCGCCAACGCTAAAGCAGCACCAATCGCAAGAGGATTACCAGTGGACAAAATCACGTATATAAAAAATGTGGTAGCAATAAATTCAACTAAATAGTTATACATCGTCTATATACTATAATCAACGAAAACAATTCGATACACTTAAAATATTTTTGTGGATCCAGTCCTTTTCGCAGGAACCGTAGAACCACCCGCACGAGTTCTCCTTAATGCGCTATTCACACTGTTAATTTCGTTGTGTGCAGTGAAAGACAATGCCTGGTTGTTAGCATTAATGCTTCCTTTGCCGATAGCATTGTTCTTCCTTCGTTCGATTACACTGGATGAATCGCGATTTCCATACCATTTTTTTTGACTGGTATCAGGTGTAGTTTCAGTATAAACTTCACGTGCAGAACTAAATCTACTACCATTATCAGAGGTACTATCTTTCAGAGGCATTGCTCGGGTAGACGAGAGCGATCCGTTATTCAAATTATTTTTTGTAAATATCATCATCCTATATCATATTTACATATATTTACCCATCCGTATAAAATATTTAGTTTCTCACGTTCATTAAGAAAGTGACCGAAGCGTTGTGTTCGTCTCCACCGTTTGCTAAATCATTGTAGTTACGGTTCACACTTACCTGTCTTCTGTATTTCACATAGTCAGAAGAATCGGCGACGAATTTGGGGTTGGTGTTGGCAGACGGGATACCAGTGCTATCAGGGTTGGCTCCCTTGCTATTGTAGTTCTGACGAAGCAGAAAATCACCCGAATTGTTCACGGCTCTAAATGGGGTCACTCTGCGCGCTTCACCATTAACGGTACCGGTTGCGAAAGGAGTGTTCCATGCTCTGCGTAATATATCACGGGTGGAAGTTTGTTGTCCATCTTTGTAATTAGTTATAGTTTGTTTTGCGGAAATTCCTTGAAATCCTCCTCCAAGACTACTCATTTGAATTCTATTATACTATTATAATATATTTTGTTGTGCGATATTACTAAATGATAATGTGGTCATAGATATTTTGTTCGATTGAAACAAATGTAAAGAAAAACCTTGTCTATTTGTTATATATAATATGGACGTATCGGGTGAAGAAGTCGAGGCGATTACCGAATCAAACTCTTTTGTTGATCAAATCACTTTAGAATTATTGATGAACAAATCGCAATATCATAAATATGTTTCTAAAAACAATCCTGACGAATTTAATAAACTACAAACGCAATACGACGAGATTGCCCGTTATAAAGACGATATTTTGGAAGTAACCGAAGAATTATTAACGAACCGATACAAGAATATAACGACAGAAGTGAATGATGCATTTGATGGATATGTAAAAACGGTAATTAATTATTTTAAGATGAAAGAAATTGAGAACAAAAATGAATATAACAAACAAGACGACGAAGTAGATGTGTTGTTTGATAATGTACATGAACAGTCTGAACCGGCAATTCGAGAGAGATCGGTATGGGGTAAGTCCATTATAAAACGAAACAAGCACTAAAATATTTAGTAAGTATATACTAAATGTTTACAACTACGAAAAAGAAACACCATAAGCAAAAGAGAAAAACGTTGAAAAAAATACAATGCAATCCATCTAATAAAACCGATTTACATCTTCCTCAGACATGTATGAAAAAAAATACACTACAAGTCATCAAAGATGCATTCAATCAACAATATCCTGACAAAATGATCAAAACGAGCAATCCGAAAACTGTTTGGAATGAATTAAAAACCAAACTTACCCAATGTGAACGCGAAGATTGCTGGTTAGACCTTATTCACGACGAATTTATTCGAGAAGACCTAAAGAAAGAATTGTTTGCGCCATTTCAACCGAGTGATTGGAAACAAAACCCAGTTATGTGGTTAACGAACCATGATATTTTGAAAGTATTGGAACAATATGAAGGTGTGCGTAGTGATTTCAAGTTCATTGGACCCACACCGATCGATTTCAACAACACGCCTTTATACTATTATGGTAAATGCGTTTGTCAAGAACTGTGTAAAATGAATATCGACCGCTATCTATCTGAAGGAATCAATCATGTGGGCATAGTGTTTAATTTAGATAAACATGATTCTTCGGGTTCTCATTGGGTCTCGATGTATATTGATTTGAAGAACAAGGATGTATATTATTTTGATAGCAATGGCATCAAACCTCCGAAAGAAGTTGAACAACTGATTCAAGATTTACAAAAGAAAAAACAATTCAAAGTGCATATCAATGAATTGGAGCATCAATTGCAAAATACCGAATGTGGAATGTATAGTTTGTATTTTATTATTACTATGTTGACTGAAAAACTCGGCAAAAAATCGAAGAACCGTCGGGATATTTTTCAACATATGCAACGCGTTCGTGTCCCTGATAGCAAAATGAAAAAACTGCGTGAGAAATATTTTAACAAATAATATCTCTGGATTATACAAATGCTATCTGAAAATGCACAAAAGCAAATTATAGACGAACAAACTGCGAAAAATAAGAGTGTACCCAAAGGTACTGTGATAGAATCCACAATTTTTCCATCCGAGTTTAGTGGAAATAGAAGTAATGTTGCGAAAACTATTACATCAGTTAAGAAAAACATCCCGTCGTCCAATGCGAGACAACAAGTAGACTATTATTTGAACCAACTTAAGAATTACATATCATGGGCAACATCTTCCAACCCTGACCCATTGAAAACAACGAATGATTTCTTTCCATCTATTAAAAGAACCATTACATTTCAGGCAGCAAAACCTGAAGAGACGAAGAAGGGAGGTAAAAAGAACCAACAAAAAAAAATGAGAAAAACGAAAAAGGGTTCTCGAATGAATAAAAACAAAACCCGTAAACATAAATAAAAAACTTACATGAACATAATTCATATATAATTATATTCATGAGTGCATTAGTCCATCCCGAGAACCAGAAAATCATTTGGAACATTGTAAACAATAACATTTATGTAAACGAATTCTTCCAGACACATTCCCATGTTTCAAAAGAACAGTGGTTTAGATCGATAATCGAGAAGTTTTATATGCAAAACGAAGGTAGAAACTTGTCTGTGAACGAGTTAAATCTTCTGAACAAGGATGTTCTCACTTTTATGGTGAAATCAATTCATTCTATCCCCATGCAACCAGAAGCGCCACAGCACCCGCCTCCTTCAAATACATTTGACCAGCGACCTCCTTCAAATACATTTGATCAGCGACCTCCTGCAAATTATCCTTCACAAATTCAAACCCCTCCTTATGTACCAAATACGATTGGCGAAGAGACGAACAAACAGTTTGAAGAAAAGAAACATGAATACGAACAAATGTATGCAAAACCTATGCCAGAAGAAGTAGATTTCAAAGAAAAAGACAAGGACACGATTATAGAGAACATGGATGAATTAATTAATGTTCACATTCAGGAAAGAGAAAAACAATTGAAAGAACTAGCGCCACCGTTGCTGACGAATGTAGAACCGGCAGTTGTAATGCCTTCGTCGACAAACGTAGAACCAGCAGTTGCAATGCCCAATAATATTACGGTCAATGTACAAGACGATTCACCTACTTCAAAAAACAGCAAGGAATTCCAAACAAACGAAGAGACTGGTTATGACGAATTACGAAATGAAATTGCAACATTAAAAGAAGAAATGAAACGACTACAAGAAGAACATATACAAATGAAAGAAGAACTGAACAGTAAGATTGAAAGTAACTCCGTAAACATTCGCAATATACAAGGTGAAATCGTGATAGTGCGAGACAATGCAAACAAAATCAACAATTTTGATCAACAATCTGAGAAGTCAGATGAATAAAGTAGACACATAAAATACATATAAAGTGAAAAAACCTATATATGTATTAGATGGAGTTATTCAAACACACCTTGTTTATTAACTTGGACAGTCGTGTCGACCGATTGGACCATGCTCTTGCAGAATTTGAAAAAATGGATATGCAAGTAGAGAGAGTATCTGCAATCAAAAATAAACATGGTGCAATAGGTTGCACGATGAGTCATATCAAATGTTTACAGTTAGCAAAAGAACGTGACTATGAGTACGTCTTCGTATGCGAAGATGATATTACATTTTTAGATCCAAACAAATTAAAAGAGAGTGCGACCCTATTTCTACAAAATATGAAATCTAGATGGGATGTATTGATTATTGGTGGGAATAATGTGCCTCCCTATCAAAAATTGTCTGATTATTGTGCTCGTATATTTAATTGTCAAACCACCACCGGATACGTAGTACAAAAGCACTTTTACGATACGCTTATCGAGAATTTCAAAGAGAGTGCTACAAACTTGATGAGAAACCCTGAAAACAAAAGAGAATATGCACTAGATATTTATTGGAAACGATTACAGCAACAACATGTATGGTTGATGCTAACGCCACCTACAGTATCACAATACGAAAGTTATAGTGATATTGAGAATAAAAACGTAAATTATGATCATTTGATGTTAGATATGAACAAAGAATGGTATATGAAACAACTGAAACAACAAGCACTCAAAAACATGAACATACAGTCAACAAATGACCCAAAATAATGCGATTATTTATTTGTAAGTCGTAAAAAGTTTGCCATCACTTGTTTATTTTTTTCCTCGTAACGACTTGTTTTCATGTTCGACTCGTATTGTTTATGCATCATTCGTTCACGATAGGTTCGGTCTTGCTGTTGTAACAATTGCTCTGCTTGTGCCTTTTCCAAAGGGGTGAGAGATTGACTTCCGCGTTCACGCATGAAATGATCAACAGATGCATATTTTTTCACATTGTTGTAATCTCGTTCGCTTACATTCAGTACAGTCTGGTCTTTATGAACCTTTCGCAAATCATCGAATTTCAACTTACTAAACGGATCTGATACTACATAATTGTCGTCGTCTTCGTCCTCATGAAAACTATTGTTAGTATTATGATTTGAATATAATACTTGCACATCCGTATGTTTCACTAATGCCTGTTGATTACTACGAACTTTATCAATCACTTGTCCCATGTTTCCGGCACTGACTTGTTCATCAATCTGATATATTTCCTTGTCGCTAGTAAACCATTTATTCCTTTCGTCATCTGGTTTATTAGTCATATTTTTTTCGAACAATTGGTTAAATTGATTATTAAACTTGTCTTCTCCCATGTCACGAACCACTTTTTGCATTTGACGTGTAGTGTGTTTGTTTTCATTGCTATATCCATCTGCAGAATAGACGGTATTGGTATTACCTGTATCCATATGTTGCTTGTGTTGATTATTATAAAACTGAAGTACAATATCAAATGCTTTTTTGAAAAATAAGAAGTATTCAGAGGATAATTTGGATTTATCTGGGTGCGTAGACAAGACTTGTTTTTTTGCCCGTTTCAAATCTTCAGTTGATATGTCATAATCTAAATGAAACAACTCCAGAATTTCTTTCAATGAATACATGTTTACGTCCAAATTATGTGATTTCATCGTGTCCATTGTTGATATACATAGTTGCCGACAAATATTTTTACATTGTTTTTTCAAAAAGAAAATAAACATGTTCTCGTATACTATATATACGATGACTCTTCCTATTATTCACCAAATAGATAACAGACAGGCATTGATAGGCGTTCTTCAAAGCAATCCTGGGTTGATCTTTATCAAGTTCGGTGCGGAATGGTGTGGACCTTGTAAACTCATCGAAAAGGATTTAGATGAACATTTTAAAAATATGTCTGACGATATACAGTGCATTATTTTGGACATAGACGAAAGTTTCGACATATATGCTTATATGAAAAGTAAAAAAATTGTACAGAGTATTCCTAGTGTGATCTGCTATCAGAAAGGAAACCATAGTTATGTTCCAGATGACGTGTATTCTGGTTCCGATAAGAATAAACTTAGTTCTTTTTTTGACCGTTGTAAGGAAGAATTATTGTAAATCTTCGTAAACATGAACGATTAACATAGACTCGTGCAACCCACTCGTTTTGGTAATATCTATCATAAATCTACAAAAGTCTCTTACCTCAATGTTGTCTATTTTTGCTTGATAGATACGATTGAACGGTTCATTATGTAATATATTTTTCAATATGCGATAACCATTATTACTTTGCATATTGAAAGAGTGTTTGTAATTGTATAGAATATGAAACATCAATTGGTCGTATCCAAACCATTCATACAGAGAATATTTATAGTCGTGAGTTTTGTCCAATAATTTGTCGATCAAAGAAGATATGAAATAACTCTCTTCTTTTTCTTGTTTGTTCGGTGCAGTTATGAATTTCACGTAGTTACAGATAAGCAAATTTTGCGATGAGATGTGATACTTATTACACATATGAGTCAAATAAGGTATGAAATGATATATCAACTTGTTGGTACACAGAGTATTGAATATGACTATATGAGTATTGTTTGTTTTTTTTAAATGCGAGACAAGAAGGGTTTCATTTTTATTATACTGGACCAAAGTAAAATGATCAATAACAATAATGAGTGTAGCATCCGCTGAATGATAGGATGTAGTAGAATCATTGCGTAGAAAGACAGGAAACATTTGTTCTACTGCGTTTGAATACCATTCAACGCCTAATGAGTTGGGTACATGTTGTTCATTAAACTTACTACCGATGGATACATACACTCTTGATAGTGTGTGACTGTTGGATATTTCAAATATAGTTTGTTCTAAATTTTCTATGAAATTCGTTTTAAATTCATGTATTTTATTCATGCTGATATTGATTACTTATACGATGTCGTAGTAATAATCAATTAATTAATTTTCAATTTTTTGTGTCTGGTGCGTGTGATTTTTTTCTGCTTGCGACGACCTTTTTTGGTACCTTTGCGCTTGCGTCCACCAGGCATAATACTAGGTTGTTCTTCGACCCTTGTCGGTTTCTCTTCTGTATTCGTGGGTGTTTTATCGGTATTTATCGTATTGTCTTCTGTAGTAGTAGGTATTTCTTCATTCTTGATCATATTGTCTTCTGTAGTAGTAGGTATTTCAGTCACCATCTCAGGATGATCTTGATGTAGTTCTGCCCACGTAACATACGATAATATTGCGGTAGTGATACCGACAAAAATATAGCTAATCGGTGGGATGTTAGTATACGTCATATTATAGTATAATTAGATAATATGATGAAATATATTTATTTTTAAACGTTCAAAATAGAATTGACGTGAGCATATTTCTCAGACCAGGTCTTTTTGATGTCGTCGTTAACCTGGGTCAATGTATGTCTCTCATACTCCTCAGGACTGGAATAGTAATAGGTCTTCACTCCATCCTTGGTCATAGTATTTCTTACTTTGAAAAACAAATTCTCACCAAAACTTCCAACAGTGATATTCGTGTAGATAATACCATCTGTTGCACTACGAATAGGTGCACCCATCACATCCGACGTAGGGAACATCTCAATAATAATCTTTTTATCCTTATAATATTTAATTGTCTTGTCGCCCTTTCGGTCGCCTTTATTATATTTTTTTTTATTACCACCTGCAATACTTGAAACAGTAGTCTCAGACTCACTTACACATGTAAATTCATCATCTGAATATGTCTGACGAGGTGGGTCGTCATTCATCATCTCCTCGAAAGTAAGCTCTTCTTGTGGTTGGGAATTATCATTAATGTCCATAACAACAGTAAACGAAACTGGGTAAATGCAATAAGTCAATTTATTGTATACAATATATTAGCAGTAGTCTTTAAATAACTTTATAAATCTTATATGCATATACACATATGAAAAAATAATCTACATACATTGTAAATGGACGCAAGAAAGTCAATTGTCGAGAAGTTTATGAAAAATTCGGAAACAAATGCATCTGATATAAATACGCAACACGATCGAGAACTTCAATCACTAGAAACCGACAATATTCCCGATGAGTTTACCCAAAAGTTGGTTTCTGATACGGTACAAACGTTCCCCTCTATTCATAATATTCAACAAGAAGAACAGAAAGTCTATTCTTATTTAGACGATGACGAACTATCCCGTGATTTTCTTTTGAATAGAGATTTAACAAAACAATATTCGCTACAATTAGTCTTGTATCATATGAACAATACATTGGACACGCCATTTTTGGAGTTTTATTTAGAAAATTCCAACGAACACTATGGTTTTCCCGAACGACTGTTAGACAATGAACAATTAAATGAAACAATTGAACAGCACGAAAAAACACAACAAGGTGGCATGGACATACAAACCGTCGAACATGGAGATATTGAAATTGGAACCAAGACCACTATTTATGAACCTGAATTTATCAGTCCATTTGAGCAACAAGTATTTGCATTGTATAACGATAAAACAGGTTATTCGGACATCATTGCAGAAGGTGCATATAAGGGATTTGTCGAGAGAGACGAAATTATTTATGTTCTATTCGAGAACAAAGATAAGATGACCACGACTCAAGATGTAGATTACATATGGAGTATAGTAGATGAAATGATCATGAAAAAACAAGTATTGGGAATGCCTATACATGAAATGACTATTTCAATGTTTGAAGACCATGCGAATCTTGCATACATAAAGGCAGACAATACACCAGTTGATATGCCTCTCATTGGATATCCTATAGACAAAATAAACGACATCTATGAGAACATATATTATAGCAGAGAAGACTCGCAACCTGAACAACCTGAACAACCTGAACAACCTGAACAACCTGAACAAACTTATTTAATCACATTACCAAACGAAAATGACGATCTTGGTCATGTATTTTTATTTAGTAACTCGGTGTTGCCGTCAAATCATGAGATCCAATCGATCAAACGCGTTGTATTTTTTTCACAAGATGCATTGTATACATTGACGAAACCTACCAAAGAATTGTTTGAAAAACACCCCATGGTTCGTTTCAAAGACCAAGACCTGACTATATGGGGCATATCCAATTATTTGTTATTTACAGAATTGTTGTAAATATACCAGAACGTATATTGAATAATCATTTATCATCTATTATTCAATACAAAACATCTTGATTATGCGCAATAAGTAGACAAAAATTCTTTCATGTATTTTTCTTCTACATCCACATTGTTATCAATTTCATCAGGAATTGGATCGCGGTCATACATATTCTTGAATTCAATGATATACGTATTAATCTTATCAAATGCTTCTTTTGATTTCAAGAGTCGTTCTTGTGTTTTCCGTGATTCATGTTCAATCTTACGTTTTTTCTCAGCAAGTTCTTGTTCTTTTTCTTGTTTTTGTGATTCAATGAAACGCGTTAACTCGTCGATTTTCTGTGTTTGTTGCGAAATCATCTCATTTTTCTTCGCATCAGCTAATTCAAGTAGGTCGGTGCTATCATCAAATTCATCACTTTCTAATAATTCACTCACACTAATAATGGTGCTGCATATATCTGGTTTTCTAATTTTGTCGAAATGTTTACGTTTTGCGCTTCCTTCCCTACCACGGAATTTCTCATTGAACTCTTGCACAATTTTATCGGGAATAATGGGACTGGATTCCATCAAACGGTCATATTCATTGCGACATATTTTTAAGAATTGTCCTGCTTCCACACGTTCTTCGCTCCTCTTAGCAAGTTCAATGCGAATATTTCTGGAAAATTTGTCCCAGGAAATCATAGACACACGATGAGCTTCATTCAACTCGGATACTTTCAAATATTGTTGAATAGTCGTTAAAATACCGATAAAGATATTCACTGCTCCAATCACCATTGGGGCATAAGTACTGTAAGGCATAGGTAAACTGGTTTGTGCAAATGAAGCAGTACCTGTGATAGTAGAAAGCGTAATAGCGGGAATGGTAAACCATGCATGTAAATACGAATACTTTGTATGAGCGCGTAAATTTAACCACTTATAACACTGCGCTACATCACACCACTCAACTAAGATCTGTTCGTTTTCTTTTGACCACTCAGCAGGGGCAATTGTGCTTTCAGTTAGACTCTTATTATCATTTTGGTCAACAACAATAGTAGGTTCGCTAGTATCTTTATTGTCCATTGTATATGTGTGTTCTTATATTCTATATGCAAAAAAATATAGAATAAAAAAATTTATGCTTCATTGGAACTCGTTTCATCAGTGACGTCTGTTGTATCTGTTTGTAATTGATTCGCAGCATTTTCCATACCAATCTCTATTATTTCTGATGCAATTTGTTCACTTGTAATTTCCTTTATACTATCACTTTCTATATCCGACAAATCATTTTCTAAATCATCTTGTAAATAGTTGTCTTGACCAACATTTTCATCTTCAATGTCTTCAATTGAAAAACTTAAATTTGTGTGTAAGTTATACTCCATTTCATTTGTGAAATCTTCTAACTTGGACAATACACGTTTTAGTTGTTTTTTTTGCGATATGTGAAAAAATGCTAAATAATTCAAAAACAAATTATTTTGTTCCCGAAGAACATAGTTCTCGTATTGAAGTGTATTCAAAAAGTTTGAAATAGAGTATCCAATTTGACTCTCATCTGTATAACTAGTTATGGTGTTTCGCTGACCTTCACATTTTGTATGCAATGTGTTAATCAAATACAGTATACTTGCGTGAATGCCTTTTACATCTTCTAATTTATATTCTTGCGATGGTTCTAATTCTTTGTATGGTGGAAAACTCTTTGAATTCACATCATCATTCTCAATCTCAATCGAATGATCTTTAAAATATTGCATAATTAGGGTGTATAATTTATAATAATCGCAATACATACGATTGTTCAAAAGGATACGGAATTTTTCAATATTTTCGATTTCAAGCATAAACGACTTATATTGGAAATAAAACGCATCTAAACAAAAAAGCATAACTTTCTTGGTATTTTGTTTCATTAGTTCGGTATAACTTTTTTTTACTTGTTGCAATTTTTCGTTAATTTCACTCTTTATCTGAAATACTTTACGTTTTAATGCTAATATACTTTCAAAATTATTTTTTAGTTTGTCTATTTTAAAAGCGTGATCATCGGACATTATATATATATTCTCTTGGTAGAAATAAATCTACGTTCCGTATAATTCATATGCGTAATTACTAATAGTCATGCCGATTTCTCTCGATAAATTTTCAAACGATATAACGTCGTTCAAGTAATCTTGAAAAGTATTTGATATTTTCGCAACGGGTACTTCATTCACTGTAAACGATGACGGTAGAGAGGAAAAGTCACATGGAATCTTGTAACTATTTACAGGAGTTATATCGTCGTCGTTTCGGCGTTGAATTGTATTTTTATCATATAATCTTATCAACCAATAATATCCTGCTTCTTCGTCGTAAACAAATTTATAGTATCCGTCTAACTTTACTTTAGTATAAAAGTCCATTGCTCTTTTGGTATTGTATAATCTAACTTTCAACAAAGCAATTGAATATGTCTGTTCACCGTTTGTTTTGGTAAGCATATGCGTATTTACAATGTCTCCAATATCTTCATTTCGAAAATAATAAGCAATGATAGAGCGAGTTATATTATCCGGAATATACGGAATATACAATGATAGTTGAGCCATGATTTGTTGAATGCTAATTTGTTGAATAGATCAATAAATATAAAAAACTAATCAATTTTATATACAGCAAAATTATAGGATGAACGAGAAAAAAATAGAAAAGAATCAAGATTATTATATACCGAAATGCAATCCCGGTTTACCCATCATCACCTACATGGCGCCATATATAGAAGTTGAAATAGATATCAAAACCATTACCAGACCAAAATTGATACGTCAAACAAACTACCGAATTTCTTCACCCAGAAGTCGGTATTATAATAGGACAAACAATATTATGAATATTTTGGAAAATTCATACAAATAAATATTCCGCCAAAACATAATAAACAAACACAACTATTGTATATATTATAAAAGGCATGGAAAATAGTGATACGAATCAAGTACTTCCCCGTTTTGGCTCAATTATCGGAGATTTAATAAATGATTTGAATAGTACCTTTCCTGAGTTCAGTGAGAAATTTGAACAATATCAGCAAGCAGATTTCGCATCGAACCATTTAGATGGTGTATATCAGCACGCAATTAAGGTATTTCCTGAGAGATTTTTTGATATTTTGTATCAAAATGTAGAGATTTTTCAAGATGATACAAACACTGAGTTTCTTCCTGGAATCGATTTTAAGTTGTTCTTCACGTGTGAAGGTGTATCTGAAGACACCAAAAAAACATTGTGGAAATATTTGCAATTGATGTTGTTTATGGTAGTTGAAAATGTGCAAGACAAGTCCATGTTCGGTGAAGCATCGACTATGTTTGAGGGAATTAACGAGGACGAATTGCAAACGAAGTTGAGTGAGGCAATGAATGGTTTGGGCGATTTGTTTAAAAACATTGGTAAAATGGGTGAGACGTCTACTGACGGTGAAACCAAAGAGGAAGATGAGGAAGACGAAGCATCTAAGAAATTCAAAGAGGGATTTGAGGAGAAGATGGGAAGTCTGCCTAACCTGAAGGGTATTCAGGAGAAATTAAACAAACTGTTCGAAGGAAAAATTGGTGCACTTGCAAAGGAAATGGCGGAAGAGTTGACTAATGATTTTACCGAGGTATTTGGTGCAGATATGGAGAGTCAGCATTCCAATCCACAAGACGTAATGAAGCAGTTGATGAAAGATCCCAAGAAGTTGATGGATTTGATGAAGAAAGTCTCTGGTAAGTTGAATGCAAAGATGGAGAGCGGTGAAATTTCCAAAGAAGAGTTGATGAAGGAAGCAGGAGATATTTTAGGTAGCATGGGCAATGGGGAAGGAGGACAGGATTTGAATGAAATGTTGAAAAACATGGCGAAGTCGATGGGCGGAAAACTCGGAAAGAACATGCGCGTAGATACCAATGCAATCGATCGTATGACGAAAATGCAAGGTCAACGCACCGCCATTATGAAACAACACGAAGCAAAAAAGAAGAAAATGGCGGAGGAAGCAAGAATGAGAGAGCAACAGAGACAAGAGCAGATCCGTATTCAGGAATCTTTTGCACAAGCGTATTCTTTAGAGAACAATGGGAATACTGAAGATTTAGTATTTCGTATTCCTGGTCAACAAGGTCACGAGAGGTCGTTTATCCATCCTGATTTGTTGAAAGAAATGGAGGAAGAAGAGAAGAATGAACAATCGGGCAAGAAATCTTCTAAGAAGAAGAAAAAGAAGACCAAGAAATAAACAAGATAGAACGTTTTGGTGATAAATTAATCTGGTGGTAATATATACATGTTATCCAGATACATTAACATCCCTATATTTCTGATTGCACTGAGCATAGGTATTTTTGCAGTATACATTACTGTTCCTGAGAAAAGGAATATCTATGTATTCCCTACGCATGAGAATGTAGAGATTATGCAATACAAGGACAAAGCCGACAATTGTTTTCAATACAAAGAAATCGAGGTAACATGCCCAACGGACGAAAAAAAAATTACACAAGTAAAACCACAATATTAGTATAATGCAAATAAAATATAGTAATATTGTAAAATGATAAATGATACAAGTTTGAACCGATTACTATCAATATTAAAGACCCGATAGACAATGTATCCTATACCTATGACCAAACAGACAAAGTATAATTATTTATAGTATAAATATATAAATGTCTTCCAATCAAGAACAAACACTGATTTCTCATGAGACAACCATGGATTTAATTCGTTTAACTATGCTTATTTACAACTATGGAAAGGAGTTTGTATTTGAAACTTCTATGGATTCCGATTTTAAAGAGTTTATCACCCGCATTGTAGATACATATATGGACTCAGACGAATTGTCTCTTTTGCGTAAAACTGCAATTCGTGATATACAAGAAAGTAATGAACACATGGAATTATGCGAATTTATAAGCGATTCCGAAACTGATATACAAGCAGGCATTGTATTAAACCATAATAAAAAACAACTCTGTGTCGTATTTCGAGGAAGTGAATCAATAAAAGATTGGTATTATGATTTCCAAATATCCAAACACATGTTGCATAACGATATTAAGGTTCATTCAGGATTTTACAATCAATTACACGATACAAGTGTGTATGAAAAAATTGTAAACAAAGTAAAATCTATATTAACAACATATACAGACTATCATATCTACATTACGGGTCACAGTTTAGGAGGTGCTTTATGCACGTTATTTGGATATTTGTTATCTCACGAATTTGAATATCAAGTCACAGTGGTATCTTTTGCTAGTCCTCGCGTAGGAAATTCTTATTGGAAAGCGGCATTTGAAGAAAAATCTAATTTGTCGCATTATCGCATTACCAATAATCGAGATATAGTTACTGCTACTCCGTCGTATAACTACAGACATGTAGGTACAGATATTCATGTATATAAAGATTCTTACAAAGTTGCCTCTACAGAGGTTAAATACTGCTGTAATTTTTCGTGTATTTTTGCGAATCATTGGAGTGTGAGTGATCATAATTGTGATTTATATTATAGTCACATCAAGGATAATAAATGGTAAACTGATTAAATTATTCAAACAAATCAATGAAACGCTTGTAGTAAAGTAATGAAATGAATTACAAAATATATACTCATATAGTATATATTATGAACTTTAAACGATTATTAAACACAGAAACAGGTAAGGCATTTGTGTCCATATTGCTCGGATTAGGTTTAGCATCATTATTTAGAAGGGTCTGCAATGAAGACAAATGCCTGAATTTCAATGGACCTATTTTAGATGAAGTGGAAGGCAAAATATTCAAATCCGGTGATAAATGTTACAAGTATGAGGCGACTCATGCGAAATGTGAACCAACCAAAAAAACGGTAGACATTCACCGCAAAGAAGAATGAACAAATAATATAATTCGTTGAAAACTATACAATCAAACATACTTATTATTGTATAGTTCATGGAAACCACTACCACACGTATTATGGATTTACCCATCCAACCCATTCAACCGGAGAAAAATACACCCAAAATTCCTGATGGGGTTCCGACCAATTATGTACCCATCAATAATCATCCCAATCCATATGGAGTACAAAATACACAACATACAATGGACCATCCTGAAATGACTCAATCCCCGAATAACCAACACATTGAAAATATGCATGTTCGACCGGATCCACCTGGCGCACAATACCTGGACGAGGAACAACAGAATGCAATTATTGCATCGCAATCGCAACAACGACTTCCGTCGCGCGACATCCCAATGGATACCACGCAATATTCCAATGACGAGCAAATACACACAAATTATGTGCCCAAGTCAATCTTGAAAAAAGACTATGTGAGAGACGAATATGATATATCCGAACGCGAAATACAAAATCAAGAGCGTGCGAAGAAACAGCAATCCCGATTTGAAACGATGATTCATGAGTTTCAAGTTCCCATCATACTTAGTTTGTTATATTTTCTGTTTCAGTTACCGATTGTGAATGCGCAAATCTTTAAAAAGTTCTCCTTTTTAAGCATTTATGATGCAGACGGTAATTTCAATATTTATGGACTGGGATTTAAAAGTATGTTGTTCGGTTCAATCTATTACATGTTTATGAACTTCTTTTATTTTTTGATGGAAATTTAAAACAAGAAAAATTTAGACTTCTTTTTCGTCTTATTCTGTTTCTCCTCTTCCTTCTTCTCTTTCGTTTTGCTTTTTTCTTTCTTTTCTAATTTCAATCGCTCAATGTTTGCGGGATTGTAATTCAAAAACCATTCTTCGTACTGTTTCGACCCCTTCTTTATTTCTCTGTATTTGGATGCCTTTTCTGCACGAATAGATTCTTTGGTTGGTTGTTTTCCGTAACATTCAATATTGAAACGCTTTAATAAACCTTTTTGACTTAATCGGTTTTTTTCCTGTATATGGAATAAATACGAAGACATACACAGAAGTCGATCCACGTTATATTCTGGGAGGTTCAAATAAACGAAACCAAGATAGAAGGATAAGATCGTATCCACTGTTGCAACTTTGACCTTATTTCCCTTTACATTGACGACGTTATAATTATGGCATGCAATTGGTTCATAAATAAACGCAATTGTTTCGTCATCTACGATAATTTGAATACGTTTTGGTAATATTTCGCCCAGCGCAGGATGTTCAATTGATTTTATGTTTTTCACACCTAGTTCTTGTAACTGTTCTTGGACAATAAGGGCAGTTTTCTGTATATCATCGCTTAACACATCGAAGTCCGGTGCATGTTTATTTATTTTGGAGGAAGATTCTTCGTTAGATACATATTGAGAATACAGACGATACGCATGTCCTCCAAAAAATACAACTCCACTGTTGATAAGTGTATCTCTGACCGTGAAATATATTTTGCTCTTCATATCATCGTTTATCGACATTTTGCGTTGAAAATCGACTTCTTCGCATTTTCCGGACTTCAAAGGATAGTGTTTATTCAACAAAGTTAATCGTTTCAGTACTTTTTCCCAGCGACTGATGTCACCAGCAGGACGGGATAATTCCAAATACATGCCCATACGTAAGAAATTCGCAGGGACATACCGTATACCGGCAACCAGTAAAGACTCTTTGAATAATGATTTATATAAAGATGGTTCCAATTGTGTGATGTCTGCAATAGGAATAAAGTTTACATACACTTTGTATGTTCCATAATGAACTCCTGCCTTTGCTTCGGCATCAGTATATCCATGTTTATAATAAATATCGGTCAGTTCTTTTGCATCTTTCAATGCATCAGGCGAATAAAAATCATAATCAGGTATTTCCGCGTCACGATTATAGAATTGGTCATAGGAAGGTAAGATATTATTGATCGCAGTTCCGCCATAACACATCAACTTCTTTTTAATAAGGAAATCTTCTACTATTTTCAAAATGCTTTTTATTTCGGCAGTATTTACTATTTTTTTACCTTTGGTTTCTTCGTTATCATCCACTGCTTGACGTAATATAGCGAGTTCGCAATCTTCAAACGTCATCTTATTATCGCATACGGCATGATTGTATTTATTGTATTTTTTTCTTGTTTGTTGTTTCCCCATAAATAATGTTATATAGTATGACATTATTTTATTTTTTAATGAATTATTCTTCAATTTCTTCTTGGTTCTTATAGTATTGAATCACAGAAGCGAGTGGAACGAAACTCGATTGAAAATTGTTGAAGAACTCTTCATACTCATCTAATTCTTCTCCCTTCAAATAAAAACGAAAAAGGTTAATTTGACTTGCATGTCCTAAAACAAGTTCTTTTAGTTCAGGGTTCTTCTCATTTTTAATACGTTTACTTGGAACGGAAAGTCTATATTTGTCTACATTTGTACATAAGTCACAACCATCTTTGATTGTTAAAGGATACGTACTTTCAGTTAGGATTTCCGTAAAGGTACTCGAAAACAAACTGGATGTTCCACTTTCAATGTTGATATATTTGGTCAAGTCGTAACACGCCTTTTCGTCTTTCTCGCATTTACTATAATCTGCGTAATTGCGTTCATATGATTTATCAAATACCAATACCACTTTCCCCATAATCTCGCTCAACTTAGTATTTCCATCCACCGGTTTCTTATACAACTTTGTTCGCAAACTGTAATCAACCGACTTCGCAATCATCTTGTAAATGGAATGGTCTTTCGATTTTACGCGTAATTGGATAAATAACGGATCTTCGTAGTTAGGGGATGGACGTGCAAATGCCGCAGATACAGCACTAATCAAAGCATTGTCTAATAATACGGAATTTTCAGTTTCTCGTGTTTCAAATGTTTTGTCTACACTGTACGATACCTGGGGTTTGTTATCAATCAGAAACACCTCAAAATCAAGAAAACGACACCCGCGCTCTAAAACATATTTAATCATCTCGGTGTTTGCGTAATTTCCAGTAATTGCACTGTTGTATGATCCTTTGATCGCATAATCTCGCAATATTTCATTAGATTGTTCTTTGTTTGTAGACGACACTTGAACTGGAACGCTCTTGTTGTTCAATGATGATAATTCGCTATCTGGACTACCAAAAAACCCTTCGGTTGCGCCTTCACATGCATCGATACTACACTTCTTATTTTCAAATGATTCGCGAACATTTAACCATTGTCTTGCATGGATAAACAAGAACTTTGAAAACAAATAAAATAGAATGCATATACTGATGACGATTAGAATTGTTTGTAACTTCATGTTATTTATAATATACACATAATATATTTTTATCCAACAACAATATAATACTTTCTATTATATATATATCATATTCGATGGCTGGAGGATTACTAAATATCGTATCTACAGGAAACAATAACTTAATTTTAACAGGCAATCCTACAAAAACATTCTTCAAAGTAACATATAGCAAATATAGTAACTTCGGATTACAAAAATTTCGTATTGATTATAATGGATTAAGAGAACTACGTGCGAACGAACCATCCACATTCACATTCAAAATACCACGTTATGCTGAATTGTTAATGGATACGTATATTGTGGTGACTATACCCGATATTTGGAGTCCGATACATCATCCTGCATCGGGCACTGATGGAAACGGAACAAACAATAATTGGGTTCCCTATGATTTTCGTTGGATAAAAAATTTGGGTGCAATGATGATCAAAGAAGTCGAGATCAATTGTGGTTCCATGAATTTACAAAGATATAGTGGTGAGTATATTGCTTCGATGGTAGAAAGAGATTTTAGTGAGGAGAAGAAAACACTCTTCAACCAGATGACTGGAAATGTGAAAGAGATGCACGACCCAGCAAGTTCACATCAACGCTTGAATACGTATCCGTCTGCGTATTATACAAGCAGTGCAACGGGTGCGGAACCATCTATCCGAGGAAGAAACTTATATATTCCATTGAACAGTTGGTTTTGTCTAAACAATGGTGCTGCTTTTCCACTAGTTGCATTACAATATAATGAATTGACTATCAATGTTACAATGCGACCAATAAAAGAGTTGTTTCAAGCAAGAGATGTATACGATGTTGCGTATAATTTCCCCTATGTTCAACCCGATTTCAATGAATCTCGTTTTCAGATGTATCGTTTCCTACAAACACCTCCTTCACCCGATATCAGTCCATCAAATTATGAGAATAAAGTATCCACGTGGAATGCGGATGTGCATTTACTTTCGACATATTGTTTCTTATCAAAAGAAGAAGCCAAGACATTTGCTGCGAAAGACCATGTATATTTAGTCAAAGATATACATCAATATCAATTTGAAAATATCACTGGAACGAAAAAGGTGAAATTAGAAACGAGTGGAATGATTGCGAATTGGATGTGGTATTTTCAACGCAATGATGTAAATCTACGAAATGAATGGGATAATTTAACGAATTGGCCTTACGAGCATTTGCCTGTAAACATAACGAATTATACTCAGAATAGTAGCAGTGTTGGTATACTACAAGATGATGGTTCTACCGTCTATCCAAATATCAATCCATCAAATTCGATTAATACCGGCATTAATACTACAGGAGATTATGCAAGCGACAATCGGCGACATATATTAGAGACCATGGGCATTGTGCTAGACGGCGAATATCGTGAAAACATATTAACACACGGCGTATATGAATATGTAGAAAAGTATACGCGCACCAAGGGAAATGCGAAAGAAGGGTTGTATTGTTATAACTTCTGCTTGAACACCAATCCTTTTGATTATCAACCTTCTGGTGCTATCAATCTAAGTAAATTCAAAAATATTGAATTGGAATTAGCAACATATATACCACCCGTGAGTGCGAACTCCAGTTTTGATATCATTTGTGATATATGCGGTAATCCGGTTGGTGTTCGTAAGGCAAATTGGCGATTATTTGATTATAATTACAATCTGACGTTGTTTGAAGAGCGATACAACGTTTTGTCTTTCGTTGGCGGAAATTGTGGATTGCTATATGCAAAATAATGAGTATCTATTGACTGCTTTTTTATAAGAGTGTATATTATAAAAAAGAAATTTTACATATGGAAAAGATGAATACTACAGAAAAGACATCAAATAAGAAAACATTTAGTAAAGAACCTATACATAATACATCTGAATTCCAAGTAGAAAATATGAAACACAAGATAAAGACAGTCAAAAAGAAGAGAAAACTATATAATTACAAAAATATTGAACAATTGAAAAATATACACGATGATGTGGTAGTAGACCATTCGACCAATACGGTCATAGAAGGTTTACCCAAAAGTCCGATTGCAAAGTTTCGAGAGGACGAGTATGAAGGCGGAAAAGATGATATTTACGAAAGAGAAGAACCTGCTCCTACTAAGGATGAGGAAGATGAAGACGAAGACGAAGGAGATTCTGAAAGCATGAAAAGTAAATGGACACGATTTAAAGCATCATTCGCGAATATAGATACATTCGGAGATGAAGTGGTAGAAACCCTTATTCGATCATTTTCGATTGAAAAGGTGTACGAAAAAGATAAAAAGATGATAAAGGGTTACATTACTGGGTTTTTTTCTATTCTTATCGCATTTTTCTTGACTGCGAACTTATGTGTAATGATGTTTTTGCGAATTGATGGAAAACGATTAGGATTTGTTGAATATGACCCATATGCAGACAAAGACGAAGCAACTAAAAACTCTGCTGATGGATATCCAATTTTTTATCGATATACGGAACAGTATATGAGACGAATGTTGTCTCCACCAGAAGGTGTTGCTCCTCGTCCTGAATTCGAAATTCTGTATTTCTTTTTAAGTGTACCACTTGCCTTATCTGAGTTATTCGGTTCGTTTTTGGAATCCAGTCCTGAATTTTTAACCAATTATTTCAATCTAAATGCACTCTATCTACTCGTGTTTGGCGTTATGTTTAGTTCCGTATTTTTCTTACCCAAATTGGTGAAACACATTGTACAAAATGCATCCAATCCAACTAAGATGGGTGTGGGATATGGTAGTCTTGCATTGTTCATAACCATTAGTTATATCAGTATGATTTATAAATATATTTCCGTAAGTAGCGACCGTCGCATAGGAAAACGCTTTGATTCATTATCACAAAGCACGCCCGCAATGGTCGTCTGGTTCTTGGTTGCAGTATTACAACTACTTTTTTTTATATTTATGGGTCCACCTCTAGCAACCTTGTTATTCGTAGGTTTGTTTCTGTTTGTAACATGTTTTTCTTTACTCTTTTATTCGAATTACAATTTTGGAGATGCATTCGATTTATTCGATAAATTGCACAAAATGGCGGTAAGTGAAATGACCGACTATGAAATACCTGCCGACAACAATTGTAGAAAAACTGGATTTATGGACGATTTCAAATATTATTTGCATCGCATTTTCCATTTTGGTTATAAAAATCTACACACTTTGTCGTTTGTAATCTTGTTTGGTATTGCTTCTCTGGATTATCATAAGCATATGAGAAGTGAGCGTTTAAAGAATATGTTGATTCCCTTTACAGTTGCTCTGATGGTTGGATTTGCGACAATGATGGATAACCCATTCCATTATATTTTCCAAACAGCAGACTCACCATAATCAATTTATTATAATTACATTGAAAATGAAATAAAAACCTTTCAATGTAAATACTATTTAAGATTGCGATGGGTAAAAAGAAGTCAACTACACTACCAATGGTAAGTGTATGTACACCCACATTTAATCGCAGACCGTTTATTAAAAACATGTTCGAATGTTTTCGCAATCAAGATTATCCCAAATCACGGATTGAGTGGATTATTGTGGATGATGGAACCGACAAAATCCAGGACATGGTGAAGGAAGCAGATATTCCTCAAATTAAATACTATGAGGTGGATGATAAAATGCCTCTAGGCGCAAAGCGTAACTTCATGCACCAACAAGTGCAAGGCGATATTATTGTCTATATGGATGATGATGATTATTATCCTCCAGAGCGTATTTCTCATGCAGTTGAGAGACTGACTGCAAACCCGGAAGCAATGTGCGCTGGGTCAAGTGAGATTTACATTTATTTCAAGGGCATGAACAAAATGATCCAGTGTGGACCTTATGGTCCCAATCATGCAACTGCCGGAACATTCGCTTTCCGGAAAGAATTGATTCAGCAAACAAAGTATGAGGATCATGCGGCATTGGCCGAGGAACGTGCATTTTTGAAGGATTATACTGTCCCGTTTGTCCAGTTGGATCCAATGAAAACAATTCTTGTTTTTTCGCACGAACACAATACGTTTGATAAACGTAAAATGTTTCAGCAACAACAAGACCCGCGTTACTTTAAAGAATCCGGCAAAGTCGTCAATAATTTCATTCGTAGAAAGAATGAAAAAACAATCAAGAAATTCTTTATGGATGATATTGATAACATGTTAACATTTTATGAACCAGGGCGTCCGACAATGAAACCTGATGTATTGAAACAGATCAAGGAAATCGAGGATAAGCGTGAGCAAATGAAGCAAGACATGATCGAGAAGCAAAAGGAAAATGGTCCCATTATCATGAACACTCCCGAAGGTCAGATGCAACTATCGAACAAGCAAGTTGTCGAAATCATCAAGCGGCAGCAAAATGAAATTGAACAACTGAAGAAAGGTGGTCTCGAAACTATCGAGCAACAGAAAAATGAAATTGAACAAATGAAGAAAGACCGAGAAGAAATGGACCGTTTGTCTCACTTAATGAAACATAAGTTGATTCAATTGCATAATACAACAGTGAGTCTACGTAAAGAAAATGAAATTCTGCAGCAAGAAAATACAAATCGTCAACAAATCCCCTCAACACCGTCTTCTTTCGTCGAACCAACCGGCAGTGTGCCTGTAAATAAATCAGAACCTGTTCTGAATGCTTAATAAATATATAAGTTATTCTAATATGTATATTTATTCGTCTAATTCGTCAACCAATGCATCTTTTTTTACATTCTTATCTAAAAATCGATACATACGTTTGATATCCAACTTTGTGATGTTCGTATCTTGAAACATTTTTTCGACTGAATTCAATATTTCATTTTTTTCGTAGAAATCATTACCTTTGAATATGCGTAATTCCTGAAACATGGCGAGCACGTCTTTTTTGTCTAAGTCCAAATTCTGACATAAATTAATTAGGAACATCATATTGTTATATTCTGTAGAATATTTGGTTAGTACCTTTGTAAATCGCACCTCAACTGGGTTAAATTTAGGTTTCTTATCAAAATATTCGTGGTACAGTTTGTTATTATAAAACGTTTTTATCAGCGAACTCATTTCATTGAATTGCCATATTTGACTTTGAAATGTAATTCGGTCAATGTAATCCGCATAGCAAATATTGTTCAGCAGTTGTAAATACAATGGAAAACTACGCTCTTTCGGTTGTTGTTCCAATACGTCTACTATATTCTCATGCCATAACAGTGATATAATGGTTCTGTCGGTTTCGTTCATAATTCGTGCATGGTCTTCCAATTTGTATTGATTGTTAATTAATTGTTGTGTCGTTTTTTTCGCATCTTCATTCACAGATTTACGTTTGAAAATGATATTCAACTTATCCATGTTGATCAAACCTGGTTTATTCAATAAGAGTTTGGTTACAAATTCCAATTTTCGTAGGTCTCCTTGAATATAGTTCAAAATCACTTGTTGTTCTCGTTGATTGATATGATTGTAGGGTTGAATATTATGCGTGAACAATGTATGTATTTGGTTCTGTGTAGGTAATTTCAATTCAAATGTATTGCATACTTTCATTAATTCTTTCAGTTTTTTGTCTATGCTGTAATTTCCGACACATATGATTGGATTTTTGGTACAACTTTCCAGTTTTTGTTTCTTTGTTTTCTTTTGGCGTATTAATTTTATCAATGCATTAATCCCACCTTTGTCACCATTGTTCATACCATCAATCTCATCCATCAATATGACTATACGTTTCTTCTTCTTTTCCATCATTTGCAATACATTTTGAGACGCTATATTACTGCTTGTAATCGTATCTATTAGATTTTTATTGCGAACATCTCCAGCATCATACTTGATTACATCATATCCAATTTCACGAATTGCATCCAATACAAATTTGGTCTTTCCAGAACCAGGTGACCCATAAATATAAAATCCCCTTTTATATGAAATATCATTCATTGAATTGTCGAAATTTAATAACAATGTTTTTAATTCATTCGCAATCTGTGTTCTTTCTAGGTGCATATTCGCATCATTCATTACTAATGCATTCGCCATTTATGAAGTATTCTTTGTAATTTATTATATATGTTTTCAAGAATATAATAAATGTTCTTATGATTTACATGTTTCCTTACCTAGCGAACGCACTAAAGTCTGCGGTAATCGGCATGTATTGTGATGGTTTCTTTTGGGGGACCGCTCCCATGTAATCAAACTCAGCAGTTCTGTGATTCTTGCTGGGAAGAGCAGTGTTTTGAGTGCGTGTTCCTAGACCATTTTGTAGTCCAGGAACAATATCCTGCTTTTCCTTCTTTTCCTTCACTCCAGTAGGGTTCATTCTAAACAAACCAGCAATACCGGATGCAGTATCTTTCACAAGACCACTTGCTGTTCCAGCAGTATCGCGAATCAAATCATCTGCCGTATCAATGGTTTTTCCTGCAACATCTCCAACTGTACCAATGGTTTTTCCTGCAACATCTCCAACTGTACCAACGGTTTTTCCTGCAACATCTCCAACTGCACCAACGGTTTTTCCTGCAACATCTCCTGCACCACTAACAATGCCTCCCGCTGATTTTTGAATGGTTGAACCAAAATCCTTCTTATCTTCTTTTACTAAAGATTTACCGTCTGTTCCCATGGTTCCTGAACCTCCTTGTCCGCCACAATTTGTGCAAGTAATTTCCTTCGGACACGAAGGGCAAGTAGGACAAACGGGGGGAACGATTTGAGTTTTGAGAATATAATCTTCAGATGTTACATCTGGGGTTGTCTCTTTCGCCTCAGCATCAATTTCGGTTGCAGATCCAGATTGACTCTTTAACTCCAATATTGGTTTTCCGTCAGGACCTTCTGTACCCTTTTCAGAAAACTTGGTGATCGATTTGATAACCAACACCTCGCTAGCAGAACCTTCAAATCCAAGTAGCACCACCATGGTGTTTTGCTTGTATGGTAAATAGACCACGATATTCTGACCACGCTCATCCAGCGCATAAATCGGTTCAAACTCCGACATGGACAAATTGGTACGCTGTTTGATGATTTCAGCGTCTGTGGTGATAAGACCTTCGCCGCGCCTGTAAATATTAATTTCATCGGAACCCGTTTTCACAATCAAGTCACCCGTTTTGAAATCATATTTCACGTTCTCGGCAATCTGATATACATCACGATCTTCACTATACAATGGTTCACTTACCAGGGAATTATTAGAAGAGTTCGACAAGGCACGATAATGGGATAACATAATGGGCGTCTCGGTTTTGTCGGATGCATTTTTTTTCTTTCCGTCGAATAAATAAGCACCCGTTAACTTATTCTCGTCCTTGTTGAGAACCATCAAATATGTTTGTTCTCCCCATCCGATATAATATACGTTCTTATCGCTCATATTCGTTGTTTGACTAGGGTATTCCCAAGAAGCGTGAGAAGGACTCACGGTTCCCATAGTAACACTTGCGTTACTGGTCTCATCAGTACCATCCGTATAATATGTAACGGAACCAGACCTAGGAGTGATGAAAATGTCTCCAGATACGTCATTTCCAGATGCATCTTGACCTTGCACCTCTACTAAATTTCCGTTTGTATTATCAAATAGAATATTCTCATTTAATATGTGCAACTCCTTTGTAGTCGAGTATTCATTTACCTTCTTTTTCATAAGTCCATTGGAGTGTCCCTCTCTAATGGAACTTCCAATAAACATTGAAAGGACTAATACGATTAATAATATCATAAATACAACCAATGGGGTCATCTTAAATTTCATGTTCAGTTTCATATTATTCAATATATCTTATAACCCGAAAAAAATAGTCTGTATGAAAATTGATTTTGTTTTATTTTTCTACGTATATTCAAATAAAACCAAATATGTTAGCTAGATGTTATGAACCCACTCAACACAAGTATGAGATATGTATAGACGAGGCTGGACGTGGATGCCTATTCGGTCATGTCTATATAGCATGTGTAGTTTTACCTAAAGATGAAAATATGTTTCCTGGAGAAAACATCAAAGATAGTAAAAAATTCACTTCCAAAAAGAAAATACAAGAAGTAGCCAATAGCATCAAACAACACGCATTGTATTATCATACAACCCATATTGACGCTAGACAAATCGACAAGGTTAATATATTGCAAGCAGTCATGATAGGTATGCATGCATGCATTCGTGAAACCATCTCTCATTTTCAATCCAACGATAGTTCACTAACAATAGACGACTTCGCAGCATTGATTGATGGAAATTATTTTAAACCGTACAATGTATTTGATCCAAAAAAAGAAATGATGATCTCGTTAGAATCGTATACATTTGAAAAAGGTGATGGACGGTTCATGGGAATTGCAGCAGCAGGCATATTAGCAAAAACCTCTCGCGATGCGTATGTTGTTGAATTATGTGAAGAGTATCCTGAACTCGTCACCAAATATGGATTACATACCAATATGGGTTACGCAACTAAGACTCACCGAGAAGGTATTCAAGAACATGGAATTACACAATGGCATCGCAAGTCTTATGCTCCATGCAAAGGTCATAACGAAAAATTTATCCTATAAACAGATTATTCACGTTCTCTTTGCTTATATCTACAAAGTTCGTTGTACAGTCATTTGTACTGTAACCAATTAAAAAACTGTTTTTCTTCGCATCGTATACAAATCCGGTTGTATATTCGACTGGTTGTTTATCGAAAGTAAATAATTTGCTGTATCTTTTTAATTTGTAATCGTTATCAGGGTCCAATACAACAAATATATGGTAATAATGTCTCTTGTTCTCGTAGTTTACTAGGTGACATACAAACCATAACTCATTATCTATCAATACACCGTTTGTCGACCCTCTTATGCGCTGAAATAATCGTGGAGTCGCATGTGTTTTTGAAATAACTGTATTGTAGGTTCTCGAGTCGTCTGTTTCTATATTGTCTAAGAAGTTTCCTATCTGCAAAGGACACCAGTTGTAAACAAATTGTAAAGCATCTTCTTTTTTGTTATGAAAGAGAACCCAATTTTTTTCTATTGTTTTTTGATTTTCGAGATCCAACAACCTCGACGAGCAAACTCCAGAAGCACCGATAGAACCGTATTCCACTTGTATTTTATTAGATTGTACACCACGGTTGCATATATACGTCAATTCCCCAAAATTATTTAATAATTTAATATCTTCCAAACCAACATATAATCCATCGTATTGATCATCATGTTGAATATCGAATGATGTTCTCACGTTGTAGTTCGCATTATCGAGAACATACACGACATTCTTACTGATTATTTGATCCTTGTTAAGATATTCGCCCTTCTCGTTTATTTTATAATTCACATATCGAACGTTCGCCGCTAGTTCTCCTGTTTCGAGTAGAGTAATAGAAGGAGTGGACATACAAAATTCAGGGTTGGTGTTTACAAACTCGCGGCATACCTGTTGTATTGTATGTTGTGGATGGTTTCCGCTGTCTACATCACGTAAACGGGGGGTGTAAAATTTGTAATTAGACAGAATATTATTGAATATAGTATCGTCAATCGTGTTGTTAGACAACAATCTATGAATTTTATCATGAATCTCGTTATGGTTAACATCTACATAATACGCCATAATGGACAATTCATAATCTAATTTATGATCGTATATTGCTTTTTCATGAAACAAATGATCATCGCTATAATGATGTTTCCGTTGATAGTCTGCCATTAAATAAAACTGATAAGCTAGAATATGTTTACCTTGTTCTCGATATATTTTTACGATTTCATATAGGTTCTCGATACGCTCTGGATAATAATTGTATGCTTCCATCCAATAGTAGATTGCATGAAAGATATAATTCGCATTATGCATATTTTCGGATGTAAATAACAATTTATATGCTCTACCGATAGAATAATAGCAATACCATACTTCTTCTTTCCAACCGCCTACTTGAATCCGCTGTTTATATGTATCAATTGCACCTTGGTATTGTCCGGCATCCAGATAACTATTTGCGAGATAGAACAAATATCGCTCGTTGTTTGGGTGAATTTCCAAACCTTTTCTTAATAGTCTGATGTCACGTGCAAATTTGTCGTCTTTCGCACCACCGTCTCCAATATCATGAATAAATAAGTCCTTTTTTTGAATGGTATAATGTGTACATCCATTGGGGGTACTCATATACTCATGTGTAACTCCCCAGTATTTGTATTCAGGACGATTTCTAACAATACGCACGTTTTTATAGAAAAAATGGTCATTGCCTTGAAATAGAAAATAAGTATCATCACGCATATTCTGTTTGAATTCAGAAACATTCATATCCCCGACACATAGTTTCATATCTGCATCTAACAGCAATATATAGTCCATGTCGGTCATTGATTTACACGCGGATAGGGCGTAATTTCGATTTGTAGCAAAATCAACGAACTCTTTTTCCACGATCTTGCCAGGTATATTCTTTTCTTGAAAATAGGAATGGATGATGTCTTGAGTATTATCTGTACTTCCTGTATCACAGATACAGTAGCCATCAATAAATGGAAGAACTGAATCAAAAAATCGTGTGATAATTTTACTCTCGTTCTTTACTATCATATTCAGGCATATTTTAGGCATTAGTATATGTAGTGATTAAAAAAGACTCTTTAACTTTATTTTTTCTAACTATATAGTAGTTTATAAATATGTCATTTACTCGGTTTCATGATGACCCTTACCGTATAAAAAAACAACTGGAAGAAACTACCCACACCGGAAGATATATGTTGAATACTCCAGGACAAGGTGTGGACCTTCCATTTGTCCAGGATCCACAGTTAAGACTACAAAAATGGGGTGCAAACCTTAGAAACAATACCATTAATGTCGAGAGTGACTTACTTGGTCTAACCCGACCACTGAACCGTGATTTAGTGAACCAGAACAATCACCATTTACAATCTGCATCATCTTCTGCGATGAGTTATCGTGAATCTGCACCGATTGTAGATGAATCGAGAGCAACCCATCCTGCTTGGAAATACAGAGATTTAGAACAAATGCGATGGGAAGAACCTATTCTGAATCCACAAGCAAATCTCGAGAAAAAATTTCCTAATAATCTTCAATCGCGAATTTTAGAGAAAGACAATTTCAAACCCAGAGTTCCAGTTGTTCAGAACAGCAACTCATTTTATTTAACCGGTTCCTCCATATGCACAAACGGTAAAATCGACAAGTGTGTATAAAGATACAATGTATCAAACGAAAAGTAATGTTTTGTAAATATCATATATAAATTTATATTTACATAATATAAATGGAAGTTGTTGTACCATTATTTGCTTTAACAGGTTTGTATTTAGTGGATAAACAAACAAAACAAGGAAAAGAACAAGAAAATTTCGAAAATAATAAGGACTTACCCAATACAAATATTCCTGATGCAAACTATTTGCAAGAAGATCGCGTTGAGTCGTCGGATTTGGACAATACTGCCGAATTAACTGTATTGAACAAGTTCAATAACCAATCTGGAGTATACACGGATAAATATTTTCAACCAAGTCAATCTAAATCCAATGAAACAACCAACCTAGACTATGTTTCCCTAAGTGGACAACGTGTATCGGGAAACTATTTTGAACATAACAATATGACCCCTTATTTTGGAGGTAATATTCGTGGTACAGTGAAAGATGCGAATTCCTACGAAGGTTTGCTGGATTCTTATACCGGAAGTGGTTCCCAAGACATTTCCAAAAAAGAACAGTCTCCTCTTTTTACGCCAGAAGACAATTTGCAATGGGCACATGGTGCACCGAATCAAACTGATTTTGTGAAATCTCGCATCAATCCCAGCATGAAGATGGCAAATGTAAACCCTTTTGAGGAAAAACAAGTTGCACCTGGATTAGGTTTAGGATATACAACGGAAGGTGCTGATGGTTTTAATTCGGGTATGATGAACCGCGAAGCATGGCAACCCAAGACCGTGGACGAACTTCGAGTGGATAGTAATCCAAGAGCATCCGGTGTGTCTCTTATGGGACACGAGGGACCTGCGAATAGTCATATCAAACACATTGCTACTGCAGAACAAATGGGTGTAATGGAAAAACACCGACCAGAGCGTTCATTTGCGTTGGATGAACGTAACGTCGGAGGAAACGACATTGGTCGACTGTTCGTAACCGGGGGTTTAGAAAAAGGACATTCTCTTCGTTCTATTCCAGTGGAAAGTCACGTGACTCGTCCCGAAACAAGTACTGATTATGCAGGTATTGCTGGTGCTCAACATGATGCTGCGTATGTTCCAGGTGAATACATGCCTTCGCATAATCAACAATTGGGTGCTGTCCCAGTTGGTGTTGCGAATGCGAGAGGTCGCAGTAGAGCAGGTGAGAATGATTATAGCATTCGCTCCAATAAGGCATATACGAACAATCGCTCAGCCAACCAACAAGATAGTTATTTTGGAGCAGTTGGTAACAGTCTAGGAGCAGCGGTCGCACCATTATTAGATATATTGAAACCTTCACGCAAGGAAAATATGATTGGAACAATGCGTCCTTATCAAAACCCTGGATCTTCCGTTTCGCAAAGTTACGTGTTTAATCCTGCTGATAAACCCGCTCCTACTATTCGTGAAACTACTGAAAATTCCAAATATCACTTGAACGTAAACGCAAATCAGCGCGGAGGAGCATATAATGTTACCGAACATCAAGTTGCAGATACTACAAGAAACGAAACTGGTAACTTCTACTACGCTGGTAATGCCGGAGCGGGTGCAGGTGCTCGTCAGACTACTTCGTATGAAGCTGGTTACAATCAACGCAATAATGATATCAAGTCTAGTACCATTGATGGTTATATGGTAAAGGGAAATATGTCTTTGTTGAATAGCGATGTGAACGTGAGACAGAAAGAGCGTGATGGAATGTTAAAGAATGAGCGTTCAATTAGCGGAAATATGCCTTATAGAGCACCTGACGTGTCTGGTATGGGCGTATTGTCTGGAAATGTAAAAGAATATAACACAAACATCCAGATGGAGCGCACTGCACCTGAAATGATGTTGAATCTTCAGTCGAATCCTTACGTAGTTGATTACAAAAAAGGTCTATAATAGCGAATATGTAATATAATAATGTTGTTTAATAATAACATTATTATTGAATGGAAACAGGTGCACCAATATAAATAAGCAATCCAGTGATATTCTCTCCTTTATCACAGTTAATCAGGATGTCATTATTCAAACTATCCACATTTCCAATAATATTGAAATTTTCATCAAAAATATTTCCAATAGATACGATATTCAATGCCTTGTTGCCGATTTCAATATTACCAATCACCATATTCGTGCCTTTTATCGTATACAAATCGCTCGGGTAAGGCATAGATTTGATACTATCACTCGTCAATATCCCGTTTGACGGCGCGCCTTCAATCCCCGGACTAGTTCCCCACAACTCATAATTATATTTGTTTACGTCTACTTTGTTGATAATTTTTAATTGAAAATTGCTGGGAAAATATATACCATCTTTGGGAGAAAGAGCGATATAACTGTTTAGTTTATTTGTTTCCATAGGTAATTTTACATTCGTCACTTCTTCTTTTTTTATAACGGACGGTTCTTGAACAACGGATTCTGTTTCTTTTTCCAATACACAACCCATATTATAAAGTATATCATTATTTTTTTTTCTAAACTCATTATTATCTTCTGTCGCACTACTATTATTTTTTTGGTTAACTTGTAATAATACTTCGAACTCGGCAATCTTGGGAGAAGACTGTACTTCACCCTTCTTAAATTCGTTTTTCGCATCGTATGTCATTGCTTGTTCCATTTCTTTGTCGGTCAGAGGTTCTTGAATATTTGCATTATATATCAGACTTATACATAAAACAACCCCGAGTATAGCAATAATCCAACCCAATCTCATCTTTAACATAAGAATATAAAAAAATATACTCTGAATTATACTTTGGTTACAGTTACATCTTTGATTACATTTCGAATAATTTTATCGCGGAACTGTTTTGATTCCATTTCTCCAAATCCACCTAATACTGTATCTGATAATCGCATGAATTCTTGATTTTCGGGCGAGTCCATCTCAGTATAATTCGGGTGTTCTTCCGTCCATTGTTTCATGGTTTTGCAATTTTTATTCGCCACTTTATCTACGAATTGCTTGATCCGTTCCTTGGAGTTGTCTTCTTTTAACCAAGAATCGTTTTCGCGAATGTATAATGTTTCGCGCTTTAAATCAGTACAGTGAAGAGGACGCTTATGTGTATCGATTTCTCGCAGTTTGTTTACTAAAATGCGAGATATACCATTTACATATCCCAAACGACCAGTTTCTGTTAAATCTTCTATATCTAGGGTCATATTCTCTAAAAATTCAGACATGTTCATCGCATCTTTACATTGTTCATTTAAAAAGAAATTCAGATTGAATTTCTGATTGTTATTAATAGTATTGTTTGTAATCGTCTGACCACTGTATTTTACGTTTTCCAACAACTGTTTCTGAAGTTCTTGATTCTCTTTTTGCTGTTCAACCATTAATTCTTTGAATTCTTGGTTGCTCGTCATTAACTCCTGATTTTGTTTGACCAACTCTAATAATATATGCGTATTCTCAGGTGGTTTTTCAATGTCTATATCCATACCAGGTACATGGTTGATATTTATCTCAGTATTTGCAGTACATTTATTTTCATGACGCCATACACCCATTCGTGATTTATATTCTTTATCGCAAAAACGACAATTATGCAGGTTGGGGATTTTTGGGGATTTTTCTGTAACATTTGTAACTTTTAAATGTTTTGCTGTGGTCAAATGTTTTGTATAATCTTTTTTGTTACCGGTTCTGTAGTCACATTCTTCGCATATATACTTGGGGATTTTTTGGGGATTTTTTTGTAACATTTGTAACTATATTATGTTACAAGAAAAATCCCCTAAACCGTTTTTTGCAAAATTTATAAAAAAAAGTATGCAGTCAAACATTTCAATGAAAAATCAAAATCACTGCATTATGCTGTGAACCCGTTTTTTTACTTTTTCTTTTCAGAAACTATTTCTCAAAAATGAAAATTGGACATTTTTAAAAATGTCCAAAAGTTCAAAAAATTCTAGAGAGTTTGAAAACAAAAAGACACCTTTTTATATTTTTTCATTGACACTGTTTTTTCAAAATATTAGTTTTTTATAATTATTGTAGATGATATTTGCTAAGGACCCCTCGTTTATCCATTTGTTCGCACTTTATTTTTATAGGTAACATGCCTATCATTCAGAGTCGCGTTTCGTATTCAATTATTGTAATTTTTTATTTTGTATCTTCAATATAACAAATATTCATGATACAAATTGCTCATCGCGGATATTCCAATAAATGCGGAGATAATAATATTCCATCGTTTTTAGAAGCAATCTATTATGGGTTTGATATGGTGGAAATGGATATACAGTTATGCAAAACTGGCGAAATAGTTGTATTCCATGATACCTATTTGCATAACAAACCTATACAAAATTATACACGAACAGAATTACAGAATGAACACATAGTGACGTTAGACACAGTATTCGACATGGTAAAAATCGATGTAATCAAGATATACTTGGATATAAAAGGGAATGAAAATGTAATTCATCCGCTGATAGATATGCTTCGTACTCGATTTTCCAGCAGACAGTTACGTCGTATTTACATAAGTAGTTTTAACTGCAAATTTGTAGATCCGTTATTGAAATCCCAATTACCTGTAAAAATAGGGTTCTCTACTGCGAATTTATACGATAAAAATCAACTGGAACTATTATGTAATAACGTGAACTTTGTCTGCGTAGAATGGAGTGCGTTAGATCATGATTGTATTGAAATGTTACATGAAAAAGGTATTTATGTATATGCTTATACATGTACGGATGAATACGTATTGAATTATATGAAACAATATAAATTGGACGGCATTGTAACGAACTATTTGTTATAGCATTTTAGAGGATAAAATTGATCAATTTGCATCGGTTATTGTGAAAAATACCAACATGAGCAATACACAAAGATACCAACTACACAAAACCTACGATCTTCTCTATCATTCAAATGTAGAGTATGAATCCAATATAAATAGTATGCAAACGCCAATTCGATTGCACATTGAAGAACAGAAAACACGCAATATGTTAAGTGAATTAGAAAACAAGATAGCAACATGGACGCATGCTGCACAAGATAGCAACAGACGACGTGATGAAGAATGTCCGATTTGTTATGAAGGTATTCGTAGCAGCAATTACATTGTTCCGTCATGTGGGCATAAAATTTGTCTAGGATGTTATAAAAGTTGTATTTTATCCAAAAGTCCTTGTGCGAACAACTGTTGCTTGTGCAAAGGAACCATTCTATAATAGAAAGACAGAATGCAGTTATTGGATACAAATCTAAAAATATTTATTTACAAATAATACATATAAATATTTTTATTGGTCTATATAATATGTCTTTAAACACAACAACATTACACACACAGCAAGATCTATTGCTAGATAGTTTGAAAGAGTTTTATACAAATACTGAAAATTTACAAAAGATAATTAATATAGTGAATGGGGAGTCAAAGATTTCATTGCGCATTGTTGATTGGTTTGTAACAAATTATGCGAAAAAGTACTTTACAGTGTATGAAGTGCCTATGTTATTTGGAACGAAAGAACAAGATGTTCGGTTCAAGGTATACAATGACTACAAGTTGAAACTGAAAGCATATTCTAAGAAAAGATTTGACCCCTTTTGTAGATGGGAACGCATTTCAATTCCATACAACGACAATATGTATATGGAGACCACGTTAGGTCAATTAAATTTCTTCAAGTGGGCGTTACAACATAAAGTGATTGATTACATCGACCAACATTATCAACATATCGAGCAAGATATGAATAATCGCAACAGCACATCAAAAAGAAAAGATAGTATTGACGAGACAAAGCAAAGCGACAAGTCGAAGACAAGAAAAAAACGGGAAGAATTATCCATATCTGCGTGCAAGTGCATAAAAAAGGAGAGTGTGAAAATAATAGTAAAATTTAGTTAATAGAATGTTGGTTATTTATGGGAAAGCAATTGCCCAACTTTGAAACTTTTCAAAGATAGATTCTTCTTCCTTATACTTTGAGCGATTTAGATAATATTTATTGGTCAACTCTGTTATAAAGTCACTAATTTTGGTTACCCATTCGTCCCCTTCATCATCGTTGTCATAATTCACATCTTTATTAGTATCGAGTATTAATACAGGTGTATCTAACTCCTTATTTTTCAACCAAACATCGTGATACTGCTGACAGCGTTGCAAGTATTCGAGTGCAATGCCCGCTTCCCCGTCGCGGGAACGTTTTTGGATTCGCCCTAAACAAACATCCGCATTTGTATCTAAATATACGTACCCAGTAGGTTGATACAATTCTTTGTGTTCATCGTAAAATAAGTTGTAAATTTTGTATTCCATTTCATTCATGACCCCATCATCATATAACATTTTAGCAAATATATTGGCGTCGGCTTCGATGGACCGTTCGCAGATAATAACAGTGCATTGTGGATTTTTGTTTATAGCGTTTTTCAAATTTGCAATCCGTGTGCAACAAGCCATGATTTGAAAGGGAAAGGCATATTTTTCGGAATCTTGGTAAAAGTGCTTCAATATCGTAGTATCTTCACTGTCTTTGATGGTATCCCATTTATCCACCGGTTCTTTTAGAAACAATACTTTATCTTTATGGTGAATCTCCAGAACCTCCTTTAATTTTTGTAAAATGGTTGACTTACCTGTCCCAATATTCCCCTCAATATTAATAATCAGTGGAAGTGTCATGTTGCGTCGTTGGTCTATACATTAAACAAACAAAAATTTTTCGTTTCAATTTTATATTGTTATGTAGTCATCAACAATTTTTTATTCTTTATTAAATATATAATAGATGTCCGAAAACGAGACTACTCAAATGGTAAAACGCAACTCAATCAAAGAGTTATCTGAAAATATTCAGACGATCGTGTCTGATCAGGATTTCAAACAAAAATCCGCAGTATATGTAAGTTTCGTACTTGAACTCTATCGTGTTCTCATGGGGTCCATGTTATTGATGTTTGTTCCTCAAAAGTGTGACGACCATATCTGTGATATGTTTGAAAACACGATAGTAGTCCCCGAAGTCTACACTACCGCCATTGCTCTTAATGCATATTCACTTCTTTGTTTTCTTATCATGTATGTGGTCGAAATTAAACGTGAAAACAAATTGATAACCTATTTGGAAGTAGACAAGCATCTCGCATTCGATAACGAATCTATCGGTGAAGCGCTAGTCAAACTCCCTACGAATAAAAAGGACACAATCTTGGCGTATGATAGTTATTATTTACATTCTGGATACCTTGCATTAACGGCATTTGTGTTGAACGCAGGTGTGAGTGGATATGTAGTATTTACCAATTATTTAGATGATAAGACATTTACTGTGTACCTGACCAATATTTTATTCATGGCTCTGAAAGTGAAGGAAACCTACGATATTGTGAACACGAAGAAAAATATTTTCTATTCTGCTTATTTAACGGATAGAATACAGTTTAATGCCGTGGACAAAGACAAAATGATCGAAACTGTGGAAGAGGAGAGTTCATTAAACACGTTAGAAAGTCAGTCATCGGATGTAAAAATCGAAGTAGATGATGAAAGTGACTAATGTGCCTGCAACGAAGATATTTTATAGAGGAGACAAAAGTCATATAAACGCGTTTTCTATGATAATATAATGACTTCTTTGAGTCGACCAAATTGGAATGAATATTTTAAAGAAATAGTTCAAGTCACTTCTCGACGATCACCTTGTAATAGACTGCAAGTCGGTTGTTTGTTTGTGAAAGACAACCGCATAGTAAGTCAGGGTTATAATGGATTTTTACCGGATTGTTCACATATAAGTATTGTTCGTGATAATCATGAACAAGCAACGATTCATGCAGAACAAAATGCACTATGCGACTGTGCTAACCGAGGAGTATCTTGCAAAGATTGCGTTGTATATATAACACATTACCCCTGCTTGGTGTGTACTCGTCTATTATTAGCAGCAGGAGTTTCCGAAATTCGGTATATAGACGATTATAAAAATGATGATTTAGTCCAATATTTTGCATCACAGAAAAATGTAAAAATTACAAAGATATAGGGTCTGAAAAAATATAGAAACAATCACTTAACATTAATATCAAATGAATGTTAAGTCAAATATTTAAAAAAGAAATACAAACAGCGTCCTTTGAAGATATCCAGCATGCAATTCAGCATCCAGACGATTTCCTTTTGATAAATACACTGAAAGAAAATGATCAGGAATATCTTATCACCTCTACAATGTATTACAAACATGAAGAAGAAAAGATAAATACACTAATGAACCAATATGATTTCTCTGGTAAAAAAATAATTATTTACGGAGAAAATACCAACGACCGGACAGTTGAAAAGAAATATCATCAAATAACTTCGCTGGGGTTTCAATATGTATTTATTTATCAAGGAGGATTGTTTGAATGGTTGTGTCTGCAAGATATTTATGGAGATGAACATTTTCCAACCACAAAACCACTATTGGATATTTTGAAATATAAACCCAAATCTCGTTTTTAATCCCAACTGGTGGGTCTGTGTTTCTTTCCTCCATCATAAACTACGGCGAAGTTTTCGTCTACCAACCATCCGTTGATATGTTCTTCGCCCAAGTACACATCAGCCAAAATTCGACCATACTTTTCGTTAGCAACGTTGCGCAGTTCAACGATTTTCCCCATAATCTTTTCTGTAAGTGCATCTCTTACAAAATACGCCAACTCTTTTTCTGCTTCGGACTTTCCGCGAATTTCGGGTGTATCAATACCATTCAATCGAACAGAGAAACGATATGTTGGACCATCTGTGTTAGGTAGGCGTGCAGCAATGGTGATGGTATCGCCATCATATACTTTGATAACCTTCCCATACTGAATTGGATAAACAAACGGAATGGTATCATTGTAACTGATTGAATTCAGATAAGACGTATCCATAATATATATATTTATAATGCGTGTAATATTTAAACCGTTTTCTCGACCTATAAAATTGATTTAAACAATTCGGGGGAAGATATTAGTAGTAAGCAATTATTATATTCAACCGTTAAAATGGATCTTCGTCAAAACAAGTTATCAAAGAGTGAATGGGAATCGATTGAGGTCCCTTCTTCTTCAGAAGAAAAGGCGATTTTGAAAATGATGATAAACGGGTTTCATCATGTGGATATACATACCAATAAAAATCAATCCTTGTTTTCTTTTACTAAGATCGAACAAACAGAAGAAGTCGAGATGTTACTGTATGAACGCTATTTCAAAGAAACAATGGACAAAACAATGAAAAAATATGGAAAAAATATGAATGTACAAATCGAAAAATTGCAAGGAAGTCAACTAAAAAAACTAAAAAGTGCGGATATGATCCGTATTACAAATTTGGAGGTGAATATCAAAGAAAACAAACAATATATTTATGAGTTTGTTCTATTGGATTTGTTTCATGAATTATTAAAAAATCTACATAAGGATAAACCGCAATTCGCGTTGTATTTGTATACGATTCGACAACTAGAAAAAAATAGTATTCAGCATATAAACAAGCACGTATTGAATAACATTGAACAGTATTTGGTATATGCACAAAGAAAAACGAGTGCAGATGATATAATGAAAAACGCCTATAATTTCATTGAACGAAACGCCTATTTACTAAAATACCAAGATTTAACTCTATTTGAACATCAAAAACAACTCTTTCAACTATTTAGTTCTAATGAACAACCTTCTTCCAAACTTGTATTGTATACTGCTCCAACAGGAACTGGTAAAACCATATCACCAGTAGGGTTATCAGAAGGAAAGCGAATTATTTTCGTATGTGTAGCTCGACACATTGGTTTGGCGCTAGCAAAGGCGTGCATAACAGTAGAAAAAAAGGTAGCATTTGCATTTGGATGCAAAGATGAAACAGATATTCGTTTGCATTATTTCTCGGCGGTAAACTACACCAAAAATAGGCGTTCAGGTGGTATCGGAAAGGTAGATAACAGTGTGGGAACCAATGTAGAGATTATGATATGTGATGTGCAGTCTTATCTAGTTTCGATGAATTACATGCTAAATTTCAATTCGGTAGACAATTTGGTAACTTATTGGGATGAACCAACCATTACAATGGATTATAGTGAACACGAATTGCATAGCATCATTCACAACAATTGGAAAGAAAACAAAATCCCGAATATGGTGTTATCGTGTGCAACTTTGCCGAGTGAACAAGAGTTGTCTGGAGTATTCTCTGATTTTCAAAGTAAGTTTGAAAATGCAGAAATCCATACAATCAATAGTTATGATTGTCGAAAATCAATCCCCATATTAAACAAAAGTGGTTTCGCAGTGCTCCCTCATTTGTTGTATGAAAATTATGTCGATATTATGGATTGTGTTGAGTATTGCAAAGATCATTTGACCTTGTTGCGGTATTTTGATTTGCAGGAAATTATCCGGTTTATTGATTATGTATCTTCAAATAACTATGTACTGGTGTCTGTTGATTTTAAATCCCACTTTAAAAATATTGTGGATGTGACTATGAATTCAATTAAATTATACTATTTGGAAATATTGTCTCATTGCAAACCTGAATACTGGCAAACAATTTATCATCATATGAAAAATACGCAACTATCGAACCTGGATAGTGTTACACAAAATGGATTGGGAAAGACCAAAAGTGTATCCTCGTATTCGGGTGGTTCATCATTGAAACGAACAAGCAGTACGTATGGTGAACCAACGCAAAAGGCACAAGTAAATCCAAATAGCAAGGGGATCCTACTCACTACGTCGGACGCCCATACATTAACGGATGGTCCGACAATCTTCTTGTCTGAGGATGTGAAGAAGATCGGAAACTTCTATATTCAACAATCGAATATTCCAACAGTGATGTTCCAAAGTATATTGCATAATATTTCCAAAAATGACGAAATTATTAACAAAATCACGTATCTGGAAGGAGAAATCGCAAACAAGGAGACCAAAATGGGAGCAGACAACGAATCGACAAGTGCACGCGAAAGTGGACGATTATGTCATGAATCGCAACATTGGATGAACCAAATCGAAAAAATGCGTAAAGAAATCAAGTTGATTTCACTCGACCCGACATATGTACCGAATTCAGTTGCGCATCAAAAGTTATGGACACCGGACAAAGAAGTGCGGGAAAATGCTTTCACTGCATCATTGGACGAAGAACATACACGCGATATTATGTCGTTGAACATTGATAATCATTTGAAGGTATTGTTGCTTTTGGGAATCGGCATGTTCATCGAAAATGTGGATGTGAAATACATGGAATTGATGAAACGGTTGGCTTCTGAACAGAGACTCTTTATTATCATTGCCTCATCTGATTATATATATGGAACGAATTATCAGTTTTGTCATGGATTTATTGGGAAAGACTTGACCAATATGACTCAACAGAAAACCCTTCAGGCATTGGGTAGAATTGGTCGCAACAATATCCAACAAGATTACAGTGTTCGTTTCAGAGATGATAATATGATCATTCAATTGTTCAAGACACCTGAGCACAATGTGGAAGCAACAAATATGATACGTTTATTCTCAAGCAAAGATTAGAAAAATACAAAAATAGAATTGTGAATACTGTAATAATCTTATTACATTTTTATTTACAAAATGTGAGCATTTATCGTGTGGGAATTATTTTTTTGTAATATAAAATAGTATTAGGTAAATGTATAAGTATGCATAGACGGGGATATTACGGAAGACCATTTTATGGCGGATTTGGATACCCTTATTGGGGTAGATGGGGTTATCGTCCTTATTGGGGCGGATACCCTTATTACAACCCTGTTCTTTGGAGATAGGTATGTTGGTAAAACAATATCATCACAATGAAACTATATAAATGTTTCATTGTGAACAATAGTATATTCAACTATTATGAATAAAATCGAGTCGGGTGAAAAATTGGATTTCGGACACGTATTGATCCGCCCTAAACGCTCTACAATTAATAGTCGTTCGTTGGTTTCTTTGGAACGCGAATTTAAATTCAAATATGCTGAATGCAATTGGAACGGTGTACCGATTATTTCTGCAAATATGGATACGACAGGAACCTTTGGTGTATACGAATGTTTGAAACAACATAATATCATTACTGCCATGCACAAATTCTATACTGCACAAGATTATCTGGATTATCAGGAAGCAAATGGCGGACTTAACGCAGATTATTTTATGGTATCGACTGGAATATCTGATGCGAACTTTGATAATTTATGCTCCATACTTGATAGCATTCAGTGCAAATGGATATGTATCGATATTGCGAATGGATACATTGATTCTTTGGTGAAATTTTGCAAGAAAGTACGCGAAACGTATCCGGATAAGATTATTGTTGCGGGTAATGTGGTTACACGTGAGATGGTAGAAGAGTTGATTTTATCCGGTGGGGTAGATGTGGTAAAAGTAGGTATTGGACCTGGAAGTGCTTGTACCACACGTTTGAAAACTGGAGTTGGAATGCCACAATTATCTGCTGTATTGGAATGTGCCGATGCAGCACACGGTGTAGGTGGACACATTATTTCGGATGGCGGTATTACATGTCCAGGTGATATGGCAAAAGCGTTTGGAGCAGGTGGCGATTTTGTGATGGTTGGAGGACAATTTGCTGGACACGAACAGAATCCAGGTGAAGTTATGGAAGATCAAAGTGGTAAAAAATATAAGGCATTTCACGGTATGAGTTCAGACAAGGCACAAACCACTCACTTTGGTAAGATGAACTCATATAGAGCATCTGAAGGACGTGTTTTGAAAATTCCTTACAAGGGGGATTTGAACAATACGGTGTTAGATTATTTGGGCGGATTGCGTAGCACGTGTACCTATATCAATGCACCTACTATCAAGCAAATGCCGAAATGCACAACTTTTGTTCGAGTATCACAACAAGTGAATAATTACTTTGGAAACTAAAAAAAATACAATCACCAAGAAGATGATTGTATTTTTATTTTTGTTGATTATTTACCATAGAGACAACATTCTTTTGGTTGATTGGATAAATCCCTCCGCATGGTTTGTTTTGATTTCTCTTCTCGCATGATGACTATGTTGAACAGTAGTATCTACTGGTGGATCAATTCGTTCTCTATACATTCGATCAATCGCGTACAACGTATATGTATTTTTCGTATCTGGAGAAAACGGAAAGAAATCTCGATTCATTGGAATAAAATCTTTTACTAATTCGTTGGTATTTGATATAGACAACGTTTCGACTGATTGTGTATTCGGTATAAAGATGTCCAATATGTCGTCTTCTGTAAATACAGTATTTATTTTTATTTCTTCAAATAACAATTCTCGCAAGTGTTTCATTGTAGTATTTCCGTTGCAAGTAACACTTAACGGTTTACACGCAGTGGTGTTCAGGTTAAATGTGTAGTTCATGGTTCGTTCTATGTTTGGTGCCTACATATGAATTTGGACAATTTTGTTCAATTTTATCAAGAAATCTTCCCGATAAAGCATACGTAATGTTCATACCATTTTCTTGTTTTTGGTGGTTCGCATAGTCGCTCAAGAGACGACATCATTCTATCTTGACTATAAGACCATTCCATTTTCTTGACTTGTTGTGTATATTATATAGTATGATAATTGTATCCTTTCAATTTTACTTTTGAAAAATGGGATAAAGTATACATCAGATATATAATAATTATGGAAGAACTGCAAGTATACCAAGTATCTCCATTAGATAGATCATCAATATATACAACGGAACATTGGACGAATCAATTATCCAATGGTAAGAGTGTGACTGTTCTATACACACTGCAATGCGATGACGGTGTATTTCAGTTTGAAATAACGGATGAAGAAAAAGAACAATTATTACAAAAAGACCACATTATAGTAAATGATTGGAATGCATCAGTAGAAGAAGTAGAGATGGGATGGGATTTTGAACATAAAATACAAAACGAAGAATCGTATACAGTTGAAGAAATAGAGGAAATTAAACAATTGATGTATGTTTGTAATGGATATGATAATGAAGATAATGATTTCAATCAAGATATTATGGAAGAAAATAACTGGAGTATGAACGATACTATATATGAAATATATTCAAAGTGCGAATTTGAATGTATGTCTTGATTTACTTTTTGAAAATGGGATAAACATAACACGTCATATACAGTAAAGATGTCTGAAGGTGAACTGCGATTGCGTATTGTTGAATTGGAAAAACTAAACCAACAACTTCAAAATCAATTAACAGAAGCGAATGTATATTTGAAAATATATACACCAAATAAGACAAAATTAAGTGAAACAAATGTTATGTTCAAAAGTAAATTGTGAAAGATGTAGGTCATAGAAGCATAGTGTTTATTCGTTTTAACCCAGACCATTATGTAAATTCAGAAGGTAAGAAAATAACGTCTTGTTGGAGATTAAATGGATATGGCGTGTTACAAATATCCAAAAATAAACGCGAAGAGTGGTCAGAACGTTTGACTGTTTTGAATAACCAAATTCAATGTTGGGTAGATAATTCTACTGAAAAAACAGTTGAGATTATTGAATTGTTCTATTAAAAAATAATTAATCTGTATGATTTTTAATTATTTTTAACGGTTAAAAATTAATGATGATAAATTTGAATTAACAGTAAACTTAGTTACTGTACGCGATCCCAGCCATGCCAGACATCACACGGAGCACATTGTAGTTAACAGCGTACACTCTGACCTTGGCGGTGTTGGTGCCGGAGACGGTGTTGGAGGAAAGGACAAGCTGGAGGACAGCGTTATCGATGCGGGAGAAGTTGCAACTTCCAGAAGGCTGGTGCTCCTCAGGGCGGAGGGCGAAGGAGTACACGTTGATACCAGCGTCAGGGGCGCGGGTGTGGTGCTGGAAGGGCTGGACAGTGTCGAAGTAGGAACCCTCACGCTCGGAGAAGCGGTCCTGGCCGTTAAGCTGAAGCTTGGCGGTCACAACGGGATTCTCACCCCAGCAATGCATGTCGAGGGCGGTCTCAGCAAGCACGAAGGTGCCGGCATCGGAGAGAGAAGAACCATTAGCAGCGCCAGCGCCGGAGACATCCTTGGAGTCGTCCAGCTGGAACACACCACCAGAGATCACTCCGTTGTTGCCCTCAGTGGCGGCATCACTTCCGAAGGCCTGGATGGCGTTGGGAAGAGCATCAATGGCGTCAGTGTAGTTGAAAGGCTGAGCACCAAGGGTCTTGTAGAGGGTAGCACCGCCCTCAAGAGAAGTACAGTAATCGACGTTAGCATCGGGCTGCACAACCCAGATAAGCTCCTTACAGGGGTGGTTGAAGTTGAGCTTGATCTTGTTGGAAGAAGAACCGACAGACTCGTCACCAGTGAACTGAACCTGCTCGATCAGATACTCGTGGGGGTTCTGGGCCATCTTGCGGCGCTCATCGGTATCAAGGAAGATGTAGTCCACGTACAGAGAGGCGGCAACCAGAGACTGCTGGTAGGCAGCAGACACAGACTGGGACGCACCAGCGGCACCAGCAAGGTCCTTGACGGCCCACAGGCACTCACCGATGGGGCGGAAATCGATGTTGATCTTCACCTCGTGGTATTGCAGAGCAATGAGGGGAAGAGCAAGTCCGGGGTTGCGGCAGTACCAGAACTGAAGGGGCACGTAAAGGGTGGTCTCGGGGAGAGCGTCACGGGGAGCGCACACCTGGGAAGGGGCGGAATTGGAGGCACAGGGACCAGACACAGGGGCGAAGTTGGGGTCAGTGATGTAGGTAAGCTGGGTGGTGTTACCGATCATCTTGTAGTAACCAGACTGCTGCTCCTTGGAGAGGGTCAGCTGGTTCCAGATGTGCATCCAGTCACCGTATTGGCGATCGATGCGCTGGCCACCAACCTCAATCTCCACCTGGGCGATGAGCTGCTCGCCGATGAAATCCAACCAACGGGCATGCACGTCACCGGAGGCAACGTTCTGGTTGATCTCGGGGAGAGTCACCTGAAGGTAAGTGCGGTAAGCAAGATCACCATTACGGGAGATGGTGCAGGTAACGCGACGACCGAAATCGGCCTGTCCGGAGAAGGTCTGCTCGACAGACTCCATAGCGAAGTTAGTGTGGCGTCTGTAAGACACCTTCCAGAAAGTGATTTCAGGGGTTCCAGTAAGGAACACGTCTTGGGCGCCATAGGCGACAAGTTGCATAAGTCCTCCAGCCATTTTGGATTATATATACAATTATGAAAGAAAATAATTTTGGAAATAAACACATTAATTCATTTTATTCAAAAGTTGATTTTCCTAAATCAAAACTTATGTACACACCACACTTGTAGTTTCAATCAAAAAAAAACTATGTACACTGCTTACCTTAGATAATTGGGTTTTTGTAGTTTATAATTGTAAGCATATTGCATCACAGTTGTAAATTAAAAATATTGCTAAAATATCTGAATAAGATTATTCAAATAGAAACTATATGCATTTTTATTCGAATCGTAATCAGCGAGTTTCGAACAATGAATAGTCGGTTGAATTGCTCACTATAAAGCGTTCTAAATAATTCTCTTCAAAAATTTCTCGCTTGTTTTCATGTTTTTTTGTGAAAATATATTTGTCTTGTTGTTTCTTGACTGACCACCCCTTTTCCAAAGCATTCATTAAAAACATCATTTTCTGGAACTGCGTTTTCTCTATTTTTATTTCACTCGATTGTTCTATTGTAATCTTTGTTGCAATATCGGACATATACATATGAAAATGGTTTATATAGGTAAAACATACGAATTTTAATAATTTTGTTTATTTATTATCAAAAATTAACATAAAAACACACACACATGAATACATAAACAAATATATACATGGCATCAAAAACTACCAAAACATCAGTTCATAGTATTGATGAAAAGCATACGGAAATTATGAATGAAATCAATCATAATGAGCAGGTCATCATACCACAATTAATGGAAGAAAAGACACAACTAAAAGAATATATTCGTTCATTAAATAAACATCAAATCGAAGAGTACATGGAAACTCGCGATAAGATATATGCTCTGCAAGATGAGATTAAACAGATGAAACAACAAAAAAAAGATTATTATCTGAACAATTCAAAATATATATTCGACTATTTTGAACAGAAAAAACAAATTTCAACTAGTGAAACGTCAAGTCAGCACTCTAACGTAATCAATTCTTTTTTTAAAATAAAATCCACCACGCAAGATGCAGCGAATCCACAGAGCGCAAAGTATGTACAGTCGAAGAAATATTATCAAAATTATTGGAAAAATGTGAGTAATGATAATTATAACATGCAAGATTGTATTGTCGCATCTGATGTGTGTCAAGTATGCAATAAAGGTGAAATGATACCACAAGACGAAGAAGGTATATTAATTTGTAATAATCCTGAATGCGCCAAATTTATCACGTATATTATTGATGGCGCAAAACCGAACAACAAGGATCCCCCCAACGAAGTGTCCTATACTGCATACATACGTCTGAATCATTTCAAAGAAATCTTATCCCAATTCCAGGCAAAAGAAACTACTCAAATTCCGGATGAAGTCATTGACGCAATCAAAGCACGTATCAAAAAAGAACGAATTGAAGACGTATCCACACTTAATTATAATAAAATGCGTGATATATTACGAAAACTGGGATTAAACAAATATTTCGAACATATACAATATATCAATTCGTTGTTCGGTATTAAACCACCTGTCATGAACGAAGAATTACACGAGACCTTATGTGTGTTATTCATTGAAATCCAGAAACCTTGGGCGGTACATTGCCCTGCTAACAGAACCAACTTCTTTAACTATACCTATACTTTGTATCAACTGTGCAATTTGTTGGACCAGACTCAATATTTGCCGTACATACCTATGATGAAAGACCGAGAAAAGCAATTAGAACAAGATATGATATGGAAAAAAGTATGTGAAGATTTAGATTGGGTATTCTGTCCCACGGTGTAAGTTTATTTTCGAACATGTATTGGACGATAGAGTACCTGACTGTAGTATCTGGTTCGAAACCGGTAGTTCGGAAAAAAATTAACTAATAATCAATATATGCATTGGTTATTAATTGTCTGCATACATATAATGAACATAATTGTTTGTGGAGATAGTCATACTCGTGTATTCTCTTATTGTAATAAACAACAATCACAATTTATATTCAACGTATGTGAAGTAGGTGGAGCAACAGCACAGGGAGCAGTGAACCCAAATTCAAAAACCGACGCATTAGGTATATTTTCAACCAAACTACAAAATACACCAAAGGCAGACAAAGTGCTTATTATGTTGGGAGAAGTAGATTGTGGATTTGTGATTTGGGTAAGGTCAACACGTTATAACATTAGTGTAGATGAACAACTCCAGACATCTATTCACAACTTATTCCAGTTTATAGAGACGAAAGTGAAATCATATGGTTACGCATCCAAGGATATTATTGTAGCAGGAGCAATTTTACCAACTATCAAAGACAATACCAATAAAAAATATTTGCATGGAGCGCGAAGTGAAGTAGATGTAGACCAATATACAAGGACACAGAAAACGTTAGAATATAACAATATGCTAAAAACCAGATGTAATGACTATGGATATCATTATATAGACATTACAGACAATATTGTAGGTGAAGATGGATTGGTTCAAGACAAATATTTAAGTGAAAATCATACCGACCATCATCTAAATAGTCCAAATACGCATCAATATTGGATTCGTAGTCTGGAAGAGTTGAGATAACATATACATATATCCAAACCAATTTAGAATCATAAGTATATTTTACACTAATAGTATGTTGTATTGTGAAGACAAAGAATTTGTTCAACAAACTTACAGTAACACCAATGAATATCGCAAGGAAATGAGACGCATCTTTTGTATGAATTCCTCTAATTATCCACACATAGACAATTCAATTGATAGTGAGAGTAGAGATGAATTGGAATATGATGAGAAAACGATGTCTGCTGCGTTAGACCGAATTTATACCAAAACACGGGACCATCCACTATTCAAAGACATCTATGAAAAAGCAGCCGGATGCATGCTATCTACCGATCCAGAAATTGGATTAGCTGTTTTATGTAGTTACGATTATTTAGATGTGTTTATTCCGTGTTATAGAGAATATATGCTTACTAGCGTATTTGATACAACAAGCATATATTATGTAAGTTTATTTAACAAAGTGTATGGTTGAGTAATTGTATTGTTTACTCATCTGCCTTCTTCTTTGCCTCGGCATCTGCCTTCTTCTTTGCCTCGGCATCTGCCTTCTTCTTTGCCTCGGCATCTGCCTTCTTCTTTGCCTCGGCATCTGCCTTCTTCTTTGCCTCGGCATCTGCCTTCTTCTTTGCCTCCTCATCTGCCTTCTTCTTTGCCTCCTCATCTGCCTTCTTCTTTGCCTCCTCATCTGCCTTCTTCTTTGCCTCCTCATCTGCCTTCTTCTTTGCATCAACTTCTGCTGCCTTCTTTGCTTCAGCTTCTGCTGCCTGTTTAGCAAGAGCAACTTGTTGAGCTGCCGCCTGTGCTTTCAGATTTGGTCTGGGACGCATTAAAAAATTCATGATTATACATAATTATTACATAATAATTCATTTCTAAATAAAATATTGATTTAGTGTTTACATAAAATGACTTTCTTATGTAAATAAAATATATACACTATATAAATAATGGCATCAACAAGAAATAAAAATTCGATTGGTGATTATCAAAATGAAATTCATAGTTATACCCACGCATCTAATTACATGACTTACGATAACGCAGGTAAAGTAGAAAATAACTATTTTGCAGGAGATGGATTACTAATGGGAAGAATGGCTTCTGAAAATCTAGCAAGCAACGCATGTGATATAGAATCACAATTATTTGGTATTGGGTCGACAAATTTAGTCACTCCTCAAAAGCAAATTCAACCAAAAATACACAATATTAAATCATTAAACGTGAGTGACCGTATTTCCATGATTATACCAGCACCCCTTGTTGTGGAGAAAGACCAGCGTCCTAATCTTATGAAATAATTCGTCTTTTCATTGAAATATTGTGCATATGTTTAGGATATTTTCTAAATGTAGAATGTTTATGGTGAAGTGCCTTCTTTTTTTTTGATAATTCTTCTAAAGTAATGTACAAAGAAGCATTATCTGGTGTTTCTTCGTGTGTCTGTATTTTTTCCTCTTCATAATAGGTTGGTTCATCTGCTTCTTGTGATTGTTCAATAACTTTATTTTGTTGTTGCAGATATTCTTCGATTTTATCAGATAAAGCAGTTTGCAGATCACAATTGGTTCGTTCAGGTAACTCATCACATGGGGTGAATGATATATGTAAATAATCTTGTAGAGGTTCGATCATATTATCAATAATTTGGATAGGCAGTTGTATATGCGCCATAATAAGTTTATTTTCATTCATGTTGGTTTATTTCATAAAAAGTATTTAATTGTTTTTATGAAAAAATATTATTTATGTTTAGATTTGTTGTCGCCTATCTTCACGTCGCCTATCTTCACGTCGCCTATCGCCTTGCTGTACATCTTTCATATTCGCAAGTTGGGCATTAAAATCATCACTATTTTCTTCATATTCACGAAGGAGCACCTTTGAATTATTGGGATTTTGCTTATCTATCACCACAACTGACCTGTATGGGTCAGCACTTACATCAACTCCATATTTATCCTTAAATTCTTTCTCAACTGCTAATATGTCGTCAAGTTCGATCTCAGTATGGAATACATTGTCTTTGAAGTTGTAATATAAATGAGTGATTTGTTTGAATGGTTGTTCGCCAAATTCCATATCCATTGCAAATTTACCAAGGTATTTGTAATTTTCTATTTGTGATTCTGATAATTGTTCTGGTGGTCGGTGAATAGCGAATTCTTCATTGTAAGGTTCAAATACGTCTTGGTAGATATTATTTAAATAAGCAGATAAACCCGACAATGCGTTCGATGCTGATCCGGTGATATTTACGTCACACATATTCGGCATAGAAGGTAACATACCCTTCGCATTACTGAACATTTGTTGTAGATTCTCCCCCATTTTTTCCATAGTCATCTTGGGATGCAATTCATTGTATAATTGTTCCCTTCGCACTAACAATGGTAAAATAGGAAGGAGTTTCTGTATCATATCGTATTGTTGATTGTCTTTTTGAATTTGTAATAATTCATTATTTAATTTTGTATATCGAGCGTTTATCTCTTTGGTGTGTTTATTTATCTCCGTGTTCTCTTTCTCTATATCTTGATCTAATTGTTGCTTTTGTAATAACAAAGGAAGAATAGACGAAAGATTGCTGATAGTATTATTTTCTTGTATTTCTGTATCTATTTTTTTGATTTCTTGTCCGAGTGTTTGTTCTTTGCTAGTATTATCTCGTTTTATCGAGGTTATGGTGTTGTCTTGTTCCTTTATTTGATTTTGAAGTTGCAGTTGTTTTAATAACGAAGGAAGAATGGACGAAAGATTGCTGATAGTATTATTTTCTTGTATTTGCGAATCTAATTGACCTTGTTCTAAATTGGTTTTGTTGATGAGCGTTGACAATAATGCATCTGCTTTACTTGCATCTGGTTTTTGGTCTAATTTAGAAGATATAACTGCATCTAGTTCACTCGCATCTGTTTCCTTCGCTATTTCTTCTGTTTCCTTCGCTACTTGTTGTGTACGTTTAAACAATTTCTGTATTTTCAATGCCGCTGCTTCTGCTGATACTTTCGCTGCCGCTGCTTCTGCTAGTACTTTTGCTGCTGTTTCTGCTGCTACTTTTGCTGCTGTTTCTGATTCTACTTTCGCGTCTGCTGCTAATTTTGCGTCTGCATCTGCTTTTACTTTCGCTGCTGTTTCTGCTGCTAATTTTGCGTCTGCTTCTAATTTTGCATCTGCTGCTAATTTTGCTTTTGCTTTTGCTTCTTCTGCTTGTGTTTTTTGTGCTAGCGCTTTGGCTTCTTCTTCTGCTGCCTTGGCTGCTTTGGCTTCTTCTTCTGCTTCTTCTTTTTCTTTTGCTGCTTGTTTTGATTTTGCATCTGCTTCTTCTTTTTCTTTTGCTGCTTGTTTTGCTGCTTCTTCTAATATTTTCGCTTCTTCTGCTGCTACTTTTGCTTCTTCTGCTACTTTTGCTGCTGCTTCTTCTGCTACTTTCGCTGCTGCTTCTTCTGCTACTTTCGCTGCTGCTGCTTCTGCTTGTTTTTCTTTTGCTGCATCAGAAGAAAAGACACTCGAACGCGAAACAGATGGCAGATGAGAAGCCATTGGTTCTGCTTCTTCTGAATTTTTTGTTCCTTTTCTTGAAGCAGTTGGACCCTCATCACCCGGTGCTGGTGCTGGTGGTGGTATTACTTTTTCTACTGCTTCTGCTTTTGCATTTTCATCTGCTTCTGCTTCTACTGCTTCTGCTACTGGTATTTCTGCTTCCGATTTCAACAAACTCATAATTTTGGAATTTTTTTTTGTATCATCTACTATTTTTTTATCATCTATCTTTTTTTTAGCATAGGCATACTGAATCGGTTTAAGTAGTTGTTCTTTAATCTGTTTTTCTAAATTAGATCTATCAAATTCATCTATTTTCTGCGATTGATTATTACTACTCATCGTTTATTATCTGATATAACATATACAAACAAATTACTTTATGTAGGTAATTTGTTTTCCAATTATTATGTTCTAGTTCGCTTCTTCGTTTTTCTCTGTTTGGTTTTACGTTTACTCTTGCGAGTTTTACGACCACCTACCGTTTTTGCATAATTATGCCGTCCTTCCAATTTTCCAAAATTTGTCAAATATCGTTCATCTGATGTTCTAAAAAAATTTTTTAGATTGGTCAATATTATTATGCTATCTAGAATTTTGTCTTTAAAATTACCTTCCCATGTTCCGAACATACTCGCATGTTTACCGACCATAAACAATCTTTCATAGTTATCTTTTAACACTCCCAATATAGTCTTCTTATATATTTCATCCATATTAATTTTTGGTATATGCTGTATCATGGTCTTATATTTACCATCAATAAGATCCAAAGGAATTTTATAGTCACTCTCATCTCTGTATTTTGACTTGCCCTTGTCTATCTTAGTTAATTGATCAATGGTATTTTGAATAATAGTGACCATATTGTCATATTGTGCTTTTTCATCATTAACTGTTTTAAAAATTTCATAATCGTCTTCATCCATCTCTTTCAGTGTAGCGTTTAAATCCATATCTAATGGTAGGTCTCCAGATTCATCTTCTTCTGCTTCTTCTCCAAATTTATCTTCTTCTTCTTCTTCTTCTTCTTCTTCTTCTCCAAATTTATCTTCTTCTGCTTCTTTCGCTTTTTGTTGTTTACGTTTAACAAATTTCTGTATTTTCAATGCTGCTTTTTCATTATCTTCTTCATTTTCTTCTTCATTTTCTTCTTCATTTTCTTCTGCTTCTTCTGCTTTTTGTTGTTTACGTTTAACAAATTTCTGTATTTTCAATGCTGCTTTTTCTTTTTCTTCTTCTTCTGCTCTTATACGTGCCTCGTGTGCAAGTTTATCTTTTAAATCTTTACTAACATCATACGGTTCAATCGCCATGCTTTGCGCAATATCAGTCGCATCTTCTAAGCTTTCCATTTGTTTCTCTTCTTCTCCTGGGCGTGCATTAATAACAGGAGTTAAATCAGTTTTACTTGCTATATTCTCTGGTGTAGTAATTTCATGAACACTATAAATTATTGGTAATTTATCAGTAGCACAACTTTGTTCATGATACGTTTGAGTATTTTGTCCTTTTGGTTTCTTTGTATTTCCTTGTATACGGGTTCCATACATGATGGGTCCTTCTTCACTTGCATACATTACAATTTCTAATTGTTTTCCAACTTGTAAATCATCTGGTATAGTGAAGTCGTCCATATTTTTGAATTCCATATTGGTATCTGTCGGTGAGAATCCTTGAAAATCGTAAGGCGTATCAAATAGTTTATTTGTATTCACTACAAAATTATTGTCTGAACAATATTCTATTTGAATCGAATGTAATTTATTGGGATGTTCAACTAAATTTTCAATAAATTCTGATGTAAGTTTTTCTCCTAATGCATCACCTAATGATTTTCTTTTTCCTCCTTTGAACACTTTGTTTTTGAAAGTAGTATTTTTCGTTCTTCTTCCAGTCGGGCGTTTTTTTACTTTTTGGGTATTATTCTTTCTCCTTGTTTTTGGTGGCATAGGTTCTTATATTATACACATACATAAGTTGTGGTTTATCTAACAACTTATTTATGAAAAATTACTAAACTTACTTTTTGGAAGTATTTCTCTTGTTCTTGCGATTGCGTCTGGTTCTACGCTTCTTTTGGGTCTTGCGTTTCTTTTTGCCGCCTTCCATCGAGTTTTGGTTACCTTGCTGTGCTGTTTGCTGTGCTGTTTGATCTGCTGTTTGCTCTGCTGTTTGCTCTGCCGTTTGCTCTGCCGTTTGCTCTGCTACTACAGCGGCCTTAGCAGTCTTAGCAGCCTCTACAGCTGCCTCTTTGGCGGTTTTTTGTTCTTCTAGTTTCTTAACTTCCTCTTCAAAAAACTTCTTAATATCGTCAATATTTGTATCAACCTTCAAGTCTTTTGGAACGTTGGTTATGTTCGCTTTCGGGGTTTTAACTTGTGCGATCGAAGAATCTTGGTTTAAAATGAAAGTGAAATGGGGTTTAGTCACGTCGCTAATATTCGGCATATATGACGCCATATCTAATGAATTCGTATTATATAATACTTCCATATTTTATTGCAGTTGAAATGTATGCGTAAAAATAACTTTCTCCATATCCAACTTCAACATCAAGGGTTCACGGTCCATACGCGAAATCCAACACACATATTCTGCATCTATAATCGCTAAACTCAAACAAAATTCAATGCCGTTGCGAAAGAAAACAAAGTCATCTGTATATGAGACGGGTTTCAGAGTTTCTTTATCCAAAGCAACAAAACGATGGAAATATTTTCGAGGTTCACCGTTAATCGAATAATGTACTATTCCCACTAAATAGTTCCTATATTCTACAAAATTAGATGACCCCCGAGTGTCGCGAAATGCCGGTTCTTGAATAGGAAAAGTTTTGTCTATCACTAATGTGTGTTTTTCATCCAATTTCCCGATTTCCAATGGAAACCATTTATAAATAAAATACAATTCCTCTTTCCATACAAGCGGTATCCAATTTTTCTGCATCGTACGTCTGTATGGGGAATATAAAAAATGATTGTCTCGATATATACGGTTTTCTGGATCATATTCCCCCATGATCAGAGTATTCACCGAATCGTGTGTATAATTTACATTGGTCGCTAAATAATATAATTTTGCGTTAAACACAAACAACCGAATATCTTCCAATCCAAAACATCTGTTCCATTTGGATTCAAATTCGATTAACGTTTCGTCCATTTCTTGATAATCGATTGGAACAAGCGTGGAATTCAATTCACTTACCACATTTTTGGTTTTGATGCTTCCAATCAAGTCGTTGGTTCCAAATAAACCTTCTGACGTGTACCAATAATTTACGTATCGAGTATTCAAGTAATATTTTCCATTGAAATATGCTACACTCGCTGAACTCGGTTCATAAGAGCGTATCAATGGATATGGATAAGTTATTGTCTCATATATTGCTTGTAGAGGAGACGCTCCAATGGACGTCATCCAGTTTCTTACATTCATGTAGAAAAGAATCTTTATTTGATTTTCGGACAGACCAATAATATTGCGTAAAATTGATTGAATATTCCATTTCTTCTAATAGTAACAACAACAGAACAACAACTATGGAAAAGAGTAATCGCGTACTGGTATTTGATACGGAAACCACTGGTTTGCCTCCTCGTGGAGAAGATGCCGGTCATATCAAAAATTATCCTTACATCACACAACTGAGTTATATCGTGTATGATTGTGAAGCAAAAGAGATAGTGTATAAATTCGATTCGTATATCAATATTGATGCAAGCATTCCTTTGTCGGAGGAAGTCAAGAAACTGACTGGCGTATCGCGAGAAAAACTGGACAATGGAGTGGATATGCTTTCCGCGCTAAAAACATTTTATAAACATTATTCTACTTCGAGTAAAATCATTGCTCACAATATCGGGTTTGATAAACAGATGATGATGGTTGAAATGGAACGTCATCGCGAGTCCATTCAAACGGATCATCCGGAATGTTTGGCTCTTTTCAATACTTATTTTGAGAAGAGCAAGAACATTCGGACTTATTGCACAATGGCGAATGGTAAAGACGTGTGCAACATTACACTCCCCTCTAAATTTGAAGGTGGACGACCTTACAAAAAGAACCCCAAGTTGATTGAATTGTACAAGCACTTGTTCGATAACAAAGAGGTGGAAGGATTGCACAATTCGATGATGGACGTATTGGTGTGTTTGCAATGCTATTTGAAAATGGTCCACGATTACGTGGATACCAATCTTGGTGTTTGATAAATACGTATACAAAGTGATTATGTAGTTATCAAAAGAGAAACGTGTGTATTATGTATATTTTTTATGCTTGCGTGTTTTGTTCTTGGACGATATCTTCTTGTATTGTCTGGTTGCTTTCTTCTTATTTTTTCTTCCTCCCTTTTTTTGCAAAGGACAAGTAGACATTTCCTTCTTCAAATATTCGAAGAATTGGTTTTTGTCCATAGATTCGTAGTGCTTTACACTTTCCAACTGTGTGGTTATATTCTCATTGTCTCCACCATTCATTGCTACTGGAGCAAATTCACCTACAGGGCAAAAACCACGGCAAGCAAATATTTTTATTTCAACATTTTCAAATGAAACCTCGTTTTCGTTACAATAGACATATATGATTTGCATCAAATTGTCCAAATGAATTACCTGCTCGTTGTCCTTACCAAATAACTCTACGTTTTCTTTGATACGACGTTTCATGTTACAATCATACAAACCGATGAAATTTTCCCTACTTTTAGGATCATCTTTTTTGAAACCGTGAAAAATCATCGGCATAGTAGACACAATCTGATTTGTAGGTTCGTCTTTATAATTTGAAACAACTGTATCATAACACACGTCGTAAATCGCGTTAGTTTCATCAACTTGCGACATTAATGATACGCCGCCGCCCAATTTCGCATAATATTGCATATTTTTAAATGGAAATAAATATTGTTTGTAGTGGTCAAGCATATTAAATTTCTCTTCAAAAACCATAGTAGGGTCTAAATCAACTGCACCATGAGCAATCAGTGAAATCCGGTAAGAACCAATCGGCATCAATTCATATTCAATCGTATTATCGTCGCCGTTGATAAAAGACAATTTCATCGCTTGTTTATTACGACACATGTAAATATCGTTCTTACCCTGCGTCTTGACCCCGACTGGACGTCCGTCTCTACCTGAAAAGATATCTTCCACTTTTTGAAATTGATTTTTAGTATAACAATTCATCGCTGCTTTGTTCTCACTGTCCACAAATAAAAACAATGGTTTTTCTGCATATTCACTGTTCGAAAATATATTCAACATATGGGTACAGATACCCTTTTTATTGATTTTATGACTTTTGCACACATTGTAAATAAAATAGTGATCGGTTGGTTCCCATGCGGCATTGGGGTTTTGTTTTGTTTTCACTATCTCACTTGCGTTTTGTTTTTCAATACTCATAAATGAATAAGGATAAAGCATTTCATCTTCAGATGAAGAACTGTTCAGACCAATGATTAAATAACGCAAATAATTCAAACAACTTTTGTATGAAAACAAACCATAGTGGGTGAATCTGAGATTATCCAAATTTGCTTCTGCATTGATTTCTGGAAAACAGGTAGATAATTGGTCAATCAATAATGTCTGAAAATCGATTTGATACAATTTATTTTTGAATTCGTTTAATACATCATTTATGCTCTCGATCGCACCTATTTTTAATTTGCCTATATCAAAATGTTGTACATCAGGTTCATTGCCCAACTTCTCAATCAATTTATCGACTAATGCATTTGTATCTTGGTTGTCCTGGTTCAATACAAATTGTTCAAGTTCATTTTTGTGTAAAGAAAACAACATATATGTGTCGCTGTCTGTTTCTTTCATCAATAATGATTGTCGCTGTATCAATTCAGTCATATTAAGTATATAATCGTATATACTAAATATATATTTTGTTTTTATGCGGAACACATTTCACATATCTCGTCTTCCACGTCTTCAACTGGATTCACGATTTGTGCCTTTTCGGGTTCAATTGTGAATTGTTGTGCCTGGTGTCTAGCGCGACGACGCAGATAATAAATGCCGGTCTTCAATCCCTTTGACCAAGAGTAAAAATGCATAGACGTCAAGTTGGAATAATTCGGGTCTTCCAACCACAAATTCAGACTTTGACTCTGGCAAATATACGCCCCTCGGTCTGCCGCCATATCAATCAAATGGCGCATCGGCATTTCCCAAACCGTCTTGTATTTGTCGCGAATTTCCTGTGGAATAGCATCTAAATGTTGTATTGAGCCTTTGTTTGCAACAATGTTGTTCTTCATCTTCTCGTTCCACAATTCGAGTTTGATCAAGTCATTCATTAGATATTTGTTTGCGAGGACAAATTCACCGGCGATTGTGCGGCGACTATAAATGTTGCTAGTAATTGGTTCAATACATTCGTTGTATCCCAAAATCTGGGATGTAGATGCAGTCGGCATAGGAGCCATCAACAGTGAATTGCGAGTTCCATACTTCATAATGCTTTCTTTAAGAGCATCCCAATCATAGCGAGTGCTAGGGGTGACCTTCCACATATCAAATTGGAAAATACCCTTCGACATGGGTGAACCAACAAAACTGCTATAGCTTCCTACCGTGGTTGCATTGTCCTGGATAGCATCAAGTAGAGGTTGTTCGTATTCATTGAATAGATTGTCTGCAGAATTCTCCTTCACAGCATGGTATCTCTCAATCGCAATTTCATTGGATTGTTCCACTGCAGCATGATACATGGTCTCGAAAATGTCCTTATTGAGTTGCTTTGCCTCGTCGCTATGAAATGGTAGGTTCATCTTGAAGAATACATCTGCTAGACCTTGCACACCGATACCAATTGGACGATGACGCATATTGCTTCTGCGGGTCTTATCGGTGGGATAGAAATTCACATCAATAATATTATTCAGGTTGTTCGTCACAACCTTGGTCACCTTATGCAATTCCTCAAAATCAAATTTTATCTTGTTTTCATCTTCCAATTTCACGAATGCAGGCAAGGCGATACTCGCAAGATTGCATACGGCAGTTTCTTCGGAATTCGAATATTCGGTGATCTCACAACACAAATTCGACGACTTAATCGTACCCAAATTCGCCTGGTTGCTCTTCCTGTTGACTGAATCTTTGTATAACAGATAAGGAGTACCGGTCTCCATTTGTGCATCCAATACTTGGAACCAGAGGTCACGTGCCTTCATCGTTTTGCGACCCTTTCCTTCGCTTTCGTATTTTTCATACAGTTCTTTGAAGTCCTCTCCATAAACATCAGACAATCCGGGACATTCGTCTGGACACATCAATGTCCAATCCCCTCCACTCTTCACACGTTCCATAAAGAGATCCGGTGTCCAAAGAGCATAGAACAAGTCACGTGCACGCAAATCTTCTTCTCCGTGGTTCTTTCTCATTTCCAAGAATGCCTCGATGTCTGCATGCCATGGTTCCAAGTACATAGCGAAACTGCCGTTTCTTTTTCCACCCCCTTGGTCGACATATTTGGCGGTATGATTAAATACACGAAGCATGGGAACAATACCATTCGATGATCCGTTTGTACCCCGGATGTGACTTCCAGATGCACGAATGTTATGAATATGTAGACCGATACCACCGGCCCACTTCGAAATGAGCGCACAGTCTTTCAATGTGTTATAGATACCATCGATACTGTCGTTTTCCATCGAAATCAAATAACAAGACGATAGTTGCGGGTGAGGGGTGCCCGCATTAAAAAGAGTCGGCGTAGCGTGGGTGAAATACTTACTTGACATGTAGTTATACGTTTCTTTGATTTTTTCTAGATTGTTTCCGTGAATACCAATACTTACACGCAACCACATATGCTGTGGACGCTCAATAATCTTACCATTGAGTTTCATTAAATATGCTCGCTCCAGAGTCTTAAACCCGAAATAATCAATCAAATAATCGTTGTTGTAATCGATCATATTTTCAAATGCTTCTCCATGTTCATTCACAATATCATGCAATTCCTTGGATACAAGGGGTGATGTTACACCATGTTTGTCTTTGAACGTATATAGTTGGTTCATAACTTCTACAAAAGAAGCGCTCGTGTTTTTATGATGATTGGATACGACAATGCGTCCTGCGAGTACGTTATAATCGGGGTGAATGGTGGACATGGACGCACACTGTTCCGCAGACAATTCGTCAATTTTTGTGGTTGAAATATTGTTGTATATCTGGTCAATGACTTTCATCACCAGTGAAGTATAATTAATTTTTATATTCGCCTCATTTCCAAGAGTACGTATTCTTTTCAAGATTTTATCAAATGCAATTACTTCTGTATTACCATCACGCTTTGTTACCAGCATCTCTTCATCTTTTTCCATGTTGGGCGTGGATTCGTTCGCAATATTCGACATATATAATGAATATTCTATGAATATACATTATATAAAAAAACATGTCTATATCATTTTTTATATCAACTTGCCTACTTATCAAAATCTTCAATATTTTCCAACTTGACTAAACACACTCTTTTTGTTGGTTCGCCATTCTCGTTCAGCACTTGACTTTCACCCGTCTCAGTGTCGACTACGATACTTGGTGAACGCTTTTTGGGAGCACGATGGTCATATCCGTCTACGCGCTCTTTCAAAATCGTTTCCCATACCTCTTTTATCTTTGGGAGCACTGCTTCGTACCATTTTCGGTTTCGTTCAATAATTACACATGAATATTCGTCTAAGTACCAATAAATAATATTGGTTAGAACATTATCTTCCTTCGATTGCGTCTTTTTCTGATCGTCTATCCATTCCTGAATAGACTCTTTGGTCAAATCATGAGACAACGGCATATACGTATAAACAGGAAAACCATCCGCCATCTGGGTATTCATAAATTGCAACATCACACCCTTATACTCGTGGGTATTGTCTTCGTAAAATGCTACGTCACTCTCGTATTCTTTGAAACGAGTTTCTACAAAATCGCACTTGTCTAATTCGCACACCTCCATCTGCATTTGTGTCTGTATCCAGTATTCTTTCTTTGGTATTCCAGTAATTTCTCGGTTTACAATATTTTTAATTTCAACCATATGTCCAAAACGAGCATTTGTGTGTTCTACATTAATCCCATCGGGGGATGCTCCGATAAACTTGTGTTCCTTGTGTTGCAAACAACCGAACTCGCCCACTTTCGTCTGATACATATCTTCGTAAATCATCATAGTCACCGATTCATACTTAATTCCCCATTGTAGAGAATTTGACATACTTACACACGAATAATCGCGGATAATCTCTTTTATCGGTTTGCATTTCTCATATATCAAACTGTTTACTTGTGCTTGGGTACCAAATGCTTTCCAAATGTTACTTGCACTCAACAAATTGTGTCTGAATTCATACCATTCTACTGTTTTCTGTGAAGGTTGTGACTGACTTTGAAGACCTGTAATTTTTCTGAGTAGTTGTAGTTTGTCGTCATAGGTCAATTCATCTAGTTTATATACATTATATGAATCGCAATAGTTTGGAATTTTCATGTAGTCGCTATAATTTTCATATGTTTGCTCCACCAAATCACGGACATCGTCATAATCGTCATCGTCGCATATGTCGCCTTCTTTCCAAGTATCCATCATCAGATCGGTTATTTCCGAGCATATATCAACTGCAAACGCGGAGGATTGCATATCTTCCGCATGTTCTTTGATATATTCATCAACACATTCACATACGGTTGTAGTAAGTTCAACTTGATCATCGTTTGAAAATCGGTCAAACCAGTTCAATGCCTCTGTCTTTGGTACATCACTATCGAACCAGTTTCGAATATCAGCGTTGAACTGAATGTTGATTTTGTTGTCGGCGTTATCATTATTATCGTTATTATCGTTATTCGTCATATTAGGGGGGGAACTCATTACAATATGATAGTATATTCCTATTATATTGTTTATACAAATAATATTTACTTATTCAATTTTCTGCTTCCCATTTTTAGACGGTAATGATTTTAATGTGGATACGTGTTTTGGATCCATATTTCTCAATGTGAAGTTTTTGGTAGTTTGATTAAAAAATAATCCTGGTATCGATAGAATATCCTGCGTTTCGACCGAATAGTTGACTTCCTTTATTTTATTTAATTTTCCCTTTTCAAGTGTTTTCAGAAAAAACATTTTTAACATTTTCAATTCACTTGCGTTGTACTTGTTTTCGAGAGCAAACTTTTCAGCGTAACAGAATAGTTTGTTTTTTTTTGTAATCTTATCCAGTTTATTCCACGATGGTGGAGGTTTCAACTTCATTGCATTATTTGCATCCTCTTCCAGCGTCTTAATAAAATTCTTTGAAATATCTTCATTTGAAGATGTATAGTTCGACATCTTCTTCTATATAATATAGGTAGGTATGTTTATTTAGTTTTTTTAATATAACTTCTTTGTGTATGGAGTCTCAATTAAAGCGTATCATTTTACCTGAAACTGGATCGAATTTTCAGAATAATCAATCCACAGGCAAAAAGAAAATTGAGAACAAAGAGAAAGAGAAAAGGAAAGTGACTCAACGCAAACAATGGAATTTTGATGAAACCGAATTAACAAATGAAATGCAACGTGGATATATAGATACTCTCTATGATACATCACAACCTTGCGATGCTATACGAACCAGGCATATTCACGCAGTTATTGAGAACCAAATCAAAGCAAAAATACAAGGATATTACCAGCAAGATATCAAAAAAAAATTGTATGACGAAAATAAATTCATTACATTGCCCAAGGTCATTGAATTATTGCACACATGTAAGAACACTTGCTATTATTGCAGAGAACCCGTACTGATATTATATGAATATGTACGAGATAACAAACAATGGTCGCTAGAGAGACGGGACAATTCGCACGGACATAATCACGATAATGTAGAAATTGCTTGTTTGCATTGCAATATTTGTAGAAAAACCATGAATGAAGAACGATATTTATTTACCAAGCAATTAAATATAATTAAACAAAGTTAAATAAACAATTCGACCAATGTTATCTAATGAACCCACATCATAAAATATACGAAAAATTAGACTATTTTCAAAAAACCAAGAAAATCCCTCATATTATTTTTCATGGAAATAGTGGTACAGGCAAGAAAACCATTTTGAAAAATTTCATTCAGAATATTTATGACAATGATAAGAAAAAGATACGCAAAAATGTCTTATATGTGAATTGTGCGCACGGTAAAGGCATAAAATTCATACGCGAGGACTTGAAATTTTTCGCCAAAACGAATATTCAATTGAATGAAAATATATATTTCAAATCGATTGTATTATTCAATGCCGAATTTCTTACAAGCGATGCTCAATCCGCTTTAAGAAGATGTATCGAACTTTTTAGTCATAATACACGTTTTTTCGTGGTGGTAGAAAACAAACAGCGACTAATGATCCCAATTTTATCGAGGTTTTGTGAGATATATGTACCAGAACCAATAGATGATAATGGACATATACAAAATTTGCATCAACTTCGTATTCAAACACACCAATTACAGACCAACAACCTTCATTATGAGTGGTTTCATGAAAAGATGCGACATATTTTTGATCACGAATATGAACATTCCCATTTTGCTTCTTTGTCCAATGAAATTTATGAACATGGTTTTTCTTGTTTAGATATTATGAACTGGTTATCTGAGTATTCGAGTTTAGACAAAGGTTCTTTAGCATCTGCGCAAATATGTTTTCATAAAATCAAATCAGAGTATCGATCTGAAAAACTATTGATGTTGTATGTATTTGATTATATATTTTTGCGTTCGAATAAAGATATAAAAAGTATTAGTTCAATATAATAATGGACGACTTCGTGATTTCCAATTTAAATGAGTCGAGGAATGAGTGGTGTAGTAGACTGGTGAGTATTTTTACACCCCTAGTAGCGGATGGGGTTCGCTCTATTTTCAGCGAGGCATGGAAAATATGCATTCAAAATGATGAAGCGAACAAATACTTGATGACTTTTCAGAATTTGCTTTCACGTGTTCCCAAATGGAACAATGAAATCATTGAGAAAGAACGCGTGCGCATTGTAGAGAAAAGTGGTTGTGATTATTTAGAAGATTTGATCACTTGTGTGCATATTATTCAACTTAAAATTTTGACCTGCATTCGTGTTGGAAACAAACAAAAGAAGATTGATATCACTATTCCCAAGTTAGATAATTTCATTCACAAAGTATACATCTCCGTTGCACGCAAACTGTATTCGAATGTGTATTTGTTTGAAAAAAATATTGCTCCTCTTCAGTTACAAAAGAACAATCGTGAACTAGAAATGATTGTTCAAGAATCTATTATGAATGTAATTCGCGAAAGTATTCCCACAGAAGAGATTATTCGTGCCTATATGGACGAAAGCATTGAACACGAGGAAGAAGTTATTGTAGAGACAATCGATACTCCAGAAGAAGACGATGATGCGGATGTTCAGAAGAATAATATTACCGCAAATATGGTCGACACTGTCGAGAGTGAGCGTGAACCTTTGCCTGAACCTGAGGAGGAGGCACCTGTGATGACCCAAACTATTCAAGATATAAACCCTGATGAAAAGGTAGTAACAACACTTTCATTTAACGACATCGATTCAGTTTTAGACGAAGTAAACCACGTAAACGAAGTGGATGCACCCAAATCCATTGAAAAATTAGAGGAGTTAAGTACTTCTCGTGCGATGGAAAATAGCATGTATGGGAGCGACGATGATGATGATGAAAAACTTAAGATTGATACGAAGAATTTGCAACTCACCGATTTTGATGTTTTAGACGAACAAGAAACTTCTCGCTTGGATCCCACAAAAATTGTTTTGAATGATGTGGAAGAATTGTATTAAGTGCGTTTTGAAATATAATTAATTATAAACTAACAAATTATATTTGCTATGGAAAAGTTATTGGTTCTTTCACTTGTTATATCTGTGTTGTATATCTTTACCAAGATAGTAGAGATGAAGTATGTAGACAAACAGATGAAACCGTTCAGAAATGTATTGCGTGAGTCGGTGGTTGTGTTTTTGTCTAGTTTTGTTGGTTTATTCGCAGGGTTTATGTTGCAAGGAAACGTATCGGATTTTATGAACGTTATGACGAATACCAAGTCGTTCAGTCCTAATGATACGCAGGTATTTACTGGAGAACCCGAGTTCTAAACACACTTAAACAATAATACAAATATATATAAATATTTCTATCGTATTTATATATTCTAGGTACTATCATGAGTCCTATTACACGTAATCGGTCATGGAATCAGGATTTTTCAAATGTATTAGGTAAATTATCTGATTTCACAGCAAGAACAGGTGACGTCATGAAAGCACGAGCATACAATCGTGCTCGCGATACCATTCAGAGTATAGGCGACGACATCAAAAGTGTTGAGCAATTGAAAAATACACCTACCATAGGTGCAACCATTTATGATAGACTAGAAGAGTATACCAAAACTGGTAAGGTTGCATTGTTAGAGCAGTATCAAAACGACCCGTTAATTCTTTTTACAAATGTCTATGGAATTGGACCGAAAAAGGCAGAAGAATTGGTGAAACAGCATCATATACGTTCGATTGAAGAACTTCGAGAGAAACAAGATCTCGTATTGAATAATATTCAACGTATTGGATTGAAATATTATGAAGATATTTTGGAACGTATTCCACGAAACGAAATCGCCAAATATGATTGTGAGTTGATGAAAACATTCAAAAAAGTGTCCGAGAATAGTCCTACTTATTATGAAGTTGTGGGAAGTTATCGCAGAGGCGCAACTAATTCTGGCGATATTGATATTATTATTACGTCTGATGACCGTTCCGTGTTTCATAGAGTACTCGACGAACTTATTTCGAAAAAAATGATTATTGAGGTCCTATCTAGAGGCGATACCAAATGTTTGGTTGTAGCAAAGTTAACCCCTCGCTCGAAAGCCCGACGCGTTGATTTTATGTTTACTACGAGAAAAGAATATCCTTTCGCAATTTTGTACTTCACCGGAAGTAAGGATTTTAACACAGCGATGCGTGCACATGCATTGAGGATGGGAATGTCTATGAATGAACATGGTTTTACAAATAAACTGAATCAGCAAAAAATAGTATATAATGATGTAGTCATGGAAAAGGATATATTCGACAAACTAAATTTGGTGTATGTGCCGCCAGATAAACGTATTGATGGTCGTTCTTTTGTTGAAAAGATCTCGAAAGATAACACAAGTACGTCCATGATAGATAAGAGTATTATCAATTATATTCAGGATTTTAAACAAAATGGAATGTCTGTTTTGAAGAAACTCAATGAAGAAACTATAATGGAAATTATTACACAAGCAAATGACGCGTATTATAATTCGAATAATCCATTGTTGTCTGATAACGAATTTGATATTGTCAAAGAGTATGCAGAAAGCAAATACGCAAAAAACACCGCCTTACAACAAATTGGTGCTCCTGTTGGTCGAAATAAAGTTGAACTTCCGTTCAATATGCCTTCTATGGACAAAATCAAACCAGATACGAATATTCTTGACAAATGGAAAAGGAAATATGGTGGTCCTTATGTATTGTCTTGCAAATTGGATGGTGTAAGTGGGTTGTATACTACACAAGGAAGCACTCCTAAGTTGTACACTCGAGGCGATGGTAAGATTGGTCAAGATATATCTCATTTGATTCCTTATTTGAAATTGCCCAAGGTGACCAATATTGCGGTTCGTGGTGAATTTATTATTAAAAAACAGACATTTGACCAAAAGTATAAACATTCGTTTGCAAATCCTCGCAATATGGTTTCTGGTATTATCAACAGCAAACAAGTCGATACTAAAATTCGCGATTTGGATTTTGTTGCGTATGAAATGATTGTTCCATCATTGAAACCCAGTTCACAAATGAAAAAGTTGGAAGAATTGTCTTTTCAGGTTGTTCAACATGTGTCGCAACCAACTATTACCAATGAATACTTATCGTCCGTATTAGTGGATTGGAGAACCAATCACATATACGAGATTGATGGAATCATTGTAGGTGATGATCATATCTATCCTCGCACAAACAAAAATCCAGAGCATGCATTCGCATTTAAAATGGTTATTTCTGACCAGGTTGCAGAGGCAAAGGTAGTTGACGTGGAATGGAATGTGAGTAAAACTGGTTATTTGAAACCCCGTGTAGAAATCGAACCGATCAAGTTAGGAGGGGTCACGATTAAACACGCAACTGGATTTAACGGTAACTTTATTGAATCGAACAAAATCGGTGTAGGGGCGATCATTGAGATCATACGTAGTGGTGATGTAATTCCATATATTAAATCTGTTATTACTCCTGCCGAAACACCGAAAATGCCGAACATCCCGTATACATGGAATAGTACTCATATTGATATCATGATTGATAATTTTGATACAAATGAGACACTGATCGAAAAGCGTATTACCAATTTCTTTACCACATTAGAAGTAGAAAGTTTATCCAGTGGAAATGTAAAGCGTATTATGAAATCTGGTTACAATACTATTCCCAAAATATTACGCATGACCAAACAAGATTTCGGAAAAGTAGAAGGGTTCAAAGAAAAGATGGCGGAAAAGGTATATACAAGTATCCGAGATAAGGTGAACAATGCTACTCTTGTTCAAATTATGGTGGCGTCTAATATGCTTGGGCGTGGATTAGGTGAACGAAAAATTGCACCCATTATGAATACTTTCCCTGATATTTTGACTTCATCTGAATCTAAACAATCCAAAGTATCCAAATTACAAACTATAAACGGCATTGGGAAAGAGAATGCAACTAGTTTTGTAGCAAATATGGATGCATTTATAAAATTCTTAAAAGATACGCAATTGGAATATAAATTACGTGAAAAGGTGTCTAGTCCTTCTCCTAAGAAAAGCGTCAATACAAGTCATCCACTATACAATCAACAAGTAGTCATGACGAAGGTTCGAGATGCGGAGATTATTGCTGCTCTAAAAAATAATGGTGGTGAATTGGTCGACAATGTTAAGAAAGGTATTTTAGCAGTGATTACCAAGAATACACAAGAAGTATCCAATAAAATCAACAAAGCGAAAGAAATGAATATTCCGATTATGAGTGTGGAAGAATTCAAACAAACATATATGACGTAAATTGTGTACTAATTATTGAATAGATTGATTATGAATTTATTCAATAATTTTCTTGTCCTTGAAATACAGCGGTCGTCCTGTGCGATAATATGTATCGATCTGTTTTTGACGCCATTCTTCTTGTTTCTGAATCGCATATACAAGTTTCTTATCTCTTTTTAGAAAATGACGTATGTATGACTGTTCCATTGTGTATACATAAATTACAATATTAAAATTTAAATAAATTATTATAATATTATTATGGATAATATCTCACCAATCGATGGACGATATGAAAAAACAACCTGTGTATTATCCAAATATTTTTCTGAATTTAGTTTTTTTAAATACAGATTATACGTTGAATTAATGTATTTCATTGCATTGATAGATATACTACCAGAATTACAAACAATAAGGGAACCAAATATTAAAAGTAATATTATCAAAATATGGGAAATTTTTAGTAAGGAAGATTACTTAAAAATAAAAACGTACGAAGAAATGTTAAAACACGACATTAAAGCTTTGGAGTACTTTATACGCGATAAATTTATTGAAATAGATTTACAAGATTATAGTACATTTATTCATTTTGGAATTACATCACAAGATATTAATACAAGTGCAAACATATTATCGTTGAAAAATGGATTGATATTTTGCATTATTCCTGAAATCAAAAAAATAGAACATGCGATTGCTACATTTACATATAATACAGAGGATGATGTTATGCTTGGTTTTACTCACGGACAACCAGCAGTTCCAACAACTATGAAAAAAGAATTATTCGTATTTTGTTACAGAATTAAAGAACAATTAACTATTCTTGAAAATATGAATTTTACCACCAAATTCGGTGGTGCGGTTGGAAATCTAAACGCACATTATGCTGCTTATCCAAATATAGATTGGGTATTGTTTTCAAATAATTTTATTGAAAATATTGGATTGAAAAGAGAGCAATATACCACACAGATTAGTAATTATGATAATTTATGTAATATTTTCAATCAAATAAAAACAATAAATAATATTGTAAATGACCTGAATATAGATTGTTGGTTGTATATTTCCAAGAATTATTTAAAATTACAAAAAATAGCAACAGAGATAGGTTCATCTACTATGCCACAAAAAGTAAACCCAATTAATTTTGAAAATAGCGAAGGAAACATATGTATTGCGAATTCTCTAATAGAAGGTATTACACGTAAAATATCAATATCAAGATTACAACGAGACCTAACAGATAGCACAATTTTAAGAAATATAGGGTCTGTGTTATCATATTCATTAATTTCGTATGACTCTACGTTAAAAGGATTATTAAAAATAGAAATAAATAAAGATGTAATAAAAAGTGAATTATATGATAATTTATCAGTTTTGTCTGAGGGATTACAGACTATCTTACGAAAACATAAAGTTCCAAATTCATATGAAATTTTACATCAATTATCAAGAGGACATAACTTAACACAAACAATATTAGATGAATTTATAGAAACAATGCCCAGTTATATACAAGAAGACTTGAGGAAAATTACATTAGAAACTTATATTGGGTTGGGAGAATAAAATTCAATATCACTTAATTTTTGAATTTTATCCATGATACACCATACCGTCTATATCAATAATTTCGCACGATTCACTCGGTTTCTCGCAAGCAAATTGTTTGAAATAGTCTTGTTTTAATTGTTCTTCTGGGGTATGTGTGTGCACACTACGAGCAATCATTTTATACAATTTAAAATTCGGATAACGGTCGTCTCCGTTCTTTTTATATAATACGTTCTTTCCGTTATCGTCCGTACACCATCGTTGAATGGTTTTTTGTAATTGATTGTAGTTTTTTTCGTCGTCGTCGTGTATAATAAAATCATAAATAGAGCATCCTAATCTACACAAATCAAAACTCATGTTTGGATCGATGCGCGGTTTGTCTTCGTTCATGTATGGTTCACAATTATATTGTGAAGATGCGTCTCCAGATGCGGCAAAACTGTCGCTACAAAATGTAGTACCTTCAAATTTATATATACTTCTTCCAAAATCAATTAGTTTGAATAATTTGCCGTGAGTGGGGACTTTGTAGTATTGATTTTTGTATTTATAGTACAAGTGGTTCTCCTCCGTTTCGTTGTACATAATGTTGTTTGTATGCAAATCATTGTGCGTGAAATGAAATACTTTCTGATAACACAATAGAATCATCACTATTTGGAATAATATACATGCCCCCTTTTCCTCATTTACTTGATTATTTTCAAAGAGATTATCTAGCGTATTGTTGCATTTTTCGAGACAGATTACTTGCACAGGATAGTCGTATATAATTGCATGCGTCTCTTCGATGGAAGAATATGATGAACTTTCATCTTCTTCTGTTTCATCTTCCGTTTCCCATTCGTCTTCATTCTCAACCTCACTTGTTCCACTACTATAATTTAAGGAACTGTTTGTTTCACTTGTCTCAGTACTTGCATCAGATGTCTGTGTTGTATTGTGCATATGTTCTGCATTCTCGTATATAAGTTCATTTTCATGTTCTTCACTATCGCTTGTCTGGTTCATTGAGATGTCTTCGAGCGAACACAAAGTCAAATTATGCTTCAATGTTTTTGCAATCTTCAATGGATCTTTGTTTTTACAAGTTCCCCCATATGTTTCATATTCACTATTTGTTAAAACAAACCGTCTATTCAGATTTTCGTTAAAAAACTGAGAACCACTTAAGTATTCCATGTCTTCTTCTACGTTGATTTTGTAATACTTTTGGATCGCCAAATAACTTCCATAATAATCAATACCGTGTGGAAAATAATATTGCTCTTGTACTCGACTCGATAAATAATAGAAAAATCCGTCGGTATATGCACAGTTGTTCATATCATCCAATTTACTGATCACATGCTTTTTGTCCATTGAAGGTAGAACGCGGGTTTGTTCTCCATAACTGTCGTATTTTCCGATCAGATATCTAAGTGGATCTAACAGCGGGGAATATTTCACAAAAAATTGTTGTTCTATTATCTGTTTGCCTTTGGTATCATACAGTTGATTGCCGTTTATTACGTGATACCTATGGTTTAGGGACATAGTTGAATGTACATTCAAGTTCGCATCCTTAAGAAATCGACCATAAATAGGTATAAATTCTTGTATGTTCTCCATTAAGTGTTGTGGATACTCTTTGTCACCTTTGTGAAAGTTAGAGGTATTCAAGTCTTGAAGGTTTCTACTGATGTCTTCAATTACATGCAACGAGAACTTAGACATATTATGAATTTATTTATAAGAGTTGAATATATTTATATTTATTATTGTGAACTAATAATAATTCCGTTCAAACAAACTTAATAATATGTTTCTATTTAGTATTATACTTATACTATGGCGTTAGAACTGAGAAAATTCAATATGCGTGAAATTACATTCAAACCAAATGAAAATAAGGGTCCTGTTATTGTAATGATTGGTCGACGTGATACAGGTAAATCTTTCTTGGTTAGAGATCTATTATTTTATCATCAAGATATCCCAATTGGAACTGTGATATCTGGAACAGAAGCAGGAAATGGGTTTTATTCAGAACATGTCCCTAAATTATTTATACACGAAGAATACAATACGGTGCTTATTGAAAATGTTCTCCGACGACAGAAAACAGTATTAAAACAAGTGAATAAAGAAATCGCTGCCTATAATCGATCAACGATTGACCCACGAGCGTTTGTAATTCTAGATGATTGTTTATACGATGCTTCGTGGTCTAGAGACAAAATGATGCGACTTTTATTCATGAATGGTCGTCACTGGAAGATCATGCTGATTATTACCATGCAATATCCGTTGGGTATCCCACCTAACTTGAGAACAAACATAGATTACGTATTCCTTTTAAGAGAACCTTATTTAACAAATAGAAAACGTATCTGGGAGAATTATGCTAGTATGTTTCCAACCCTAGAGTCTTTCTGCACCGTTATGGACCAAACAACTGAAAATTACGAATGTTTGGTGATTAACAACAATGCGAAATCGAACAAACTCAACGACCAAATTTTTTGGTACAAAGCAGAAGACCACCCGAAATTTCGTTTAGGTTCAAAGGAATTCTGGGACATATCGAAAAATATGGGTTCCGATGACGAAGAAGAATATGACCCTAACAAGAACAAGAAAAAAAGTGCAGTATCGATTAATGTTAAGAAAACAAAATGGTAAATAAAATTATACATACATCAGTATAGGATTGATATTAATTTTCGACGTCTTCTTCCAGCGACGACTCTAGTCTAAGACATAGATCGGTTGCTTGTTCAATAAGTTCATCAAGATCGGGTTGATTCACCTCATCTTGGTTCGCACTGGTATCGCCAGTAAAGTCCAATTCAAATCCGACTTCTACTTCTGATTCATCTTCCAATAATTCACCCTCCTCCAATTCAGATGAATGGTTTGCAATTGTTGAATCCGCAAGTCCTTCTGAAATTACACTCTCCTCATCATCTGAATCTGTCTCCGAAACTGAATTTTCATCATTTGATACATTCGCGTCTCTACTATGGAAGCGAATGTGTTGCATCGAAATCGCCTCAACCATTGGTGAACGATTAGACATATTGTAAGTATGCAATCGTGAAATACTGTCTTCACTTTCGTGTTGATATGGATAGTCTTCTTGGTCTACAAACGATACATCCAGATGCGTATCGGTATATTTACGTTTATCAAAAGTAAGGTTATTGGAAGGATGATCCAAATTATACTTAATTCGATAAGTAATTTTGTTTTCGAGTCCAGGATTACAGCGTGTTCGAATTTTTCTTCCGAATTGCGGGTTATGGTCCATTAACTGAAACAATTTATAACGCAATTCATAGAATGATTGTTTGATCTCATATTTGTTTATTGAATATTTATGGGTAAAATACAATTGCAAATAAGGTTTCATTATCTTCACAATACAACATTTACAGCATTCATCAGATATATTGAAGTTAAGTCGACGTCTCGTATAACTTTTCACGTAATCTAACATATCGAACACGTCTTCGTACAATTCGGATTCTTCCGTATTTTTTAAATAGTCAACTATACCCTTGTTTCGAATGATAGTTTGATTTTTCTCGTAAAATGTCTTCAAACTGAAATTACACGCAAAATAGTTGTAAAATATAATAGGCATTTTCGTTGTATACATTTTATCCATTCCAAAATACATTGTATATAGGTTCGCCTTTGTAAAAGGTAAATTATTAAATGGGTTTTTTACAGATTTTGGACTTGGAAACATATATTCAGTATTGCATATAGAATTCTCAACAATGCGGTTCACTTCACTGGTTCGAAATAGGAATACTGACCCAGATTGATATACTTCTACCACCCCACGGTCACCCTTTTTTATATCGTTCATCATCATATCTGTGGAATTACCTACTACTGCTCTCTTGTATTTCCATATGAACGCAAATCTATTCATCGCCATATACGCATGCTGTGTAACAATATGTAGTCGCGTATATTCATTTTTCTGTTCGGATGATAGAAAAGGATTGTTGTTTATTGCGAGTAGGTTCTCGTATTTAGATGAGTTTTTATTAGAAGTTAACAATATATCCATGATATTTGTGTTTCGAAATGCTGGTTCTTGGTTTTCTTTATGAAGATACATATTCATCATATACATAAATAAATTTTCATTATACACATTTGTACGTATATTCGACCATTTCGTCCAATTTTCCGCATAGTTGGTTTGTATGATACCGTTCGCTGAACCAAACATGTCGTTTTGCTATATTGAATATTACTATTTTGTGTATAATAAGAGATTATAATGTATATGCTTCAATTTTATAATAATTTTGCTTACAATGTATCCGTTTTATTTACTAAAATATATTTTGTAATAATATAGAATGCACAAACCACTTGCTATATTTATCTTCGTCGCACTTCTATCCTTCGCAAATGATAAATTCCATAGCGAATGTAACAATCCCAGCATCAAAGTAGACCTTGTAAGTGCATTGCATCACTTCGTCTCTATTTATTCATGGTTCGGTTCTCTCATATTGGGTTATCCTGAAGTCCATTTATTCTATGTTCTCGCCATTGTTGCGGGTTGGAAGATCTTCGGCAATTGCATCATTAGTGAATGGTATAACAATGCATGTGAATTGGATAAGAACAAGAATCACAAGGATATTCCATACTATATTATGTCGTATATCACAAACAAAGAGCGCCAATCTTATGATTACCTCATTTATGTAGTGGTGTTTATCGATATTGTAATGATTGTTCGAAAATATGGTTCTATGTAAATTGAGTCTTTTTGTTTTCAAACTCTCTAGAATTTTTTGCACTTTTGGACATTTTTAAAAATGTCCAATTTTCATTTTTGTGAGAAAGTTTCTGGAAAATAGTTTTCAAAAAACGGGTTCACTCCATAATGCAGTGATTTTGATTTTCATGTGAATTATTTGACTGCATACTTTTTTTTATTATTTTGTCGAAAATCAATTTAGGGGATTTTTATGTTGCTATATATCAGCAACATATGTCCACAAAAAAATCCCCAAAAATCCCCATAATTTTTGAATGCAAAGATTGTTACTATATTACGAGCAATAAAAAAGATTATAGTAAACATTTACTCACACGTAAGCATGCGGAAGCAACAGATCGGCAACATATATGTCCCCAAAAATCCCCACTGCATAAATGTAAATTATGTAATAAAATATACAAGGATCGAACTGGTTTATGGAGACATAATAAAAAGTGTAGTCAATTAGTGATTATAACAGATATTGATCAATCGAATGAAAAACAAGTAAAAGAAGTATCAAATGAGGTATCCAAAGACAATTTACTCGAAATATTGAAACAAAATCAGGAATTCAAAGAATTATTGACGGAACAACAACAAGAAATACAGGGATTACATAAACAACTTATTGATACGGTGAAACATACAGGGAATACAATCAATAACAATACGATTAATAACAACCAGAAGTTTAATTTGAATTTCTTTTTGAACGAACAATGCAAAGACGCCATCAATATGTCGGAATTTATTGAAAGCATGCAATTGGATATGGAAGATCTAACTGAAACAGGTCGACTGGGGTATGTCGGCGGCATTTCACGTATTTTGGTGAATAAATTACAAGAACTGGATGTATATAAACGCCCTCTTCACTGTACTGATGTAAAGCGAGAAACGCTATATATTCGAAACAATGACGAATGGTCAAAAGAAAATAATACCAAAGATACACTAAAAGGGTTGGTAGACAAAGTATCGAATAAAAACTGCAAAAATATAAAAAAATGGACAGATGAACATCCGGAATACCAAGTATTTGATTCACCGGAAAATATGGATTATGTGCAATTAACACAAGCGATATTAGGTGGTATGGGTGAATTGGAAACTCGCCAATTCAAAGATAAAATTATTAGAAGTGTCATCAAAGAAGTGATGATAAACAAATTATAAATGGATGGATTTGTTTTGTAAATATGAATAACTTACAAAACAAAATTAAGTATTATTTGATGACCAGAATGTGAATTTACTCTTTGTCGTCCTCATCGACATCCTCCACAATCATATCAATGCCGTTCTGTGCCTCCTGTTTCTTGGAAGCAACCAGCAGTTCATTGCGCAGTTGGGTAGTCTCTATATCAGACACTTCACGAGACTCAAAGTCAACATTATCAGTCACGCCAGACAAATTGCCGTCCTCGTCAATCGTCTGAGTAAGTTGATTACCACTCGCCTTGGCCTTCTCAATATTCTCCATGATCGCCTTCTTCTTGGTCTCACGAACGCGCTCCTCGAACTCCTTCTTCGCCATCTCCTCGTTCTTCATCTTCTCCTTGTGAAGGGCATTCAACTCCTCCTCCATGTGCTCTACACGACCAGTCTTATAAGCATCGGGGTCCCAAGGGATCCACGTGCCTACGGGACCAACGTAAATGTCGTGATTGGGGTCCTGCTCGCGTAGCTTCTTGCAACGCTCCTCGGCCTCCTCCTGACTGGGATAAACACCACGCACCTTTAGACCACGCACGGATGTCTGGAAAGCATGTTCACGACTGAACTTCTCATTCAACTTATCCTCCTGCTTGTCTAGGAAATTCTTGTAGTCGTCCTCAATTCCGCTCTTCTTCAACTTATCGGACTCCTCCTTTACAAACTCATTGAAATCCTCAATGAGTCCCTCCACCTTAATATTATATTTGTAGGCAATAAAATGAATAAATTCAAAATAACGTTCCATAGATTTAGAAAACTCCCAATTCTTGATAAACTGGTCAAACAGGTATACCTCGCGTTTCTTCAAAATCTTTTCAGGAGAAACGAAAGACATACAGGCAAATTTCTGACCTGCGATAGACTGGTCCTCATCGCACAAATCAATATATTTAGGATTTTCGGTCCCGTCGTCAAGGAGTTTCTTCTCGTAACTCATATTATACTATATCTTTAGATTAAGATGAACTATTTAAGTGTTTTTTCGATTAGTTGTTTTCATAATATTTAGAAATTCAAAATATTTTTTATATTGCATTATAATATAATACAATGTTCGACCTTACTGAGCTAGTTAAACGCGCTATCAAATATCTGATCGAGGGTCTTGTTGTCGCCCTTGCTGCCTTCGCTATCCCCAAGAAGCAGCCTAATGTGGAGGAGATTATCGTGATCGCCCTCACTGCTGCCGCCACTTTCGCTATCCTGGATGTGTTCATCCCTTCCATGGGTGAGTCTGCTCGCGGTGGTGCCGGTTTCGGTCTCGGCGCCAATCTGATTGGTGGTCTGAGACTTGCCGCATAAGTCCAATCCTAATTTCCTAACATAAAAAATAGAAAAGTTCTACTTTTTATGATGTTACAATGTTGTTTACAAGAATTCTTTGATATTGCCGCATATGTCCCTGCTCGCGATATACTGATCAGTCAACTTGCGAAGATGCAAGTGTGTTTCTATTGGCCATTGCTTGATTTGATTACATACTTGTTCCATATCGCACTGTGCTTTCATGTAATATGCCAGTCTCGCCTTATTTTTATCGTTTGGGTTAGTCATGACCGATATTGTTTCTATTTCATCTCCAATATCACTGATTAAACGATTGATGTGGGTAACAAATACTTTATACATCGCTTGTTGTCTTTTGCTGTAACCCAATATGGTTGAATATATGGTGTTTAGATGCATGATAGTTTCGTATACATGACGAATGCTGGATTCTTTGTGAACGCGTTGATACTCAAAATACACTTCATCACACAACCTATTGTATTCTGTGTGTGTTTCAGAAACAAATGTGAACAGGCGATGGAGTGAACTCCCCGATTTATATGGAATATCTTCGACAGCATCAATCGAATGGAAAGTGCCTATGTCGCCGGTGTTCAATTCATATGGAGTTTCATAGTACTTAGATACACTATAATACTCATTCGTCAAAAGGCAATAGAACCCTTTGTATACCCCTCCCTCCTTCCTAGGCGTGTCGTCATGAATGTCGCTCGTATTCGTCAACATGAGGTCCGAAATGTATTCCATTACGCTATCTGGTTCTTCCGTTATAACTCCAAATTGCACGGTGTAACCTGGGTCAGATAGTTCGAGAGGGAGATGATTCTTATTTTCTGTAATGTAATTGCGTATTTTCGTAAGAGCATCGTGCAAGATACTACTGCATTTGCTATCCATAGACTTCGACAATCGACTGCGACTAGGATTATTGCCTGTAGCGGTCATACGCTGTATGAAGTCGTTCTCGATATCTTTGACTAACATAGTGGAGTTTGTGAAAGTATTTGCTTATAGTTGGTATAGTTTTTACTGATATACACTGGTTGTCTATAACTTTTTCAATTTTATAGACAACATACACCCGTTTACGCATCATAATAGGGACTGTCTTGGATTTTCATACCACAATATTGTTGAGGTTCCTTTTTGTAATCAGTGGGATCGTGAATGCCCGCTTCCTTCGCACACTCTAATAAGAACTTGAAATTTTCCCAGAACTCACTCTTGTGTCCAATGGATTTGGTCATCACGTGAGACAATTCGTGAATCGCGACAAAAGTTAAGGTATGTTTATCAATCAAATGATCGTTGTTTTCTTTCGTTTGGTTCAAGCAAAATGCAACCTTTTCGCCTTTGTTTTCACTATAAGCAGTATACGTACTTGTAGGCAATGTTTCCGTTATTTTTTTGGGATTGAAGTTCTCTACTAGACGCTTCACATTTTCACGATCCGCATATTTTTCACCTACATATTCCACTAATTTTTTGCAATTCACAGTAACTTCTGCTAATAAATCTGCTGCTTTGTTGATATCATTTCGATCGCGTACGCAATATTTATTTCCATCTACACCAGAAACAATGCACTTCAACTGAAAACTTTCTATATTATCAGAGTAAACATAGTAACTTATAAATAAAACGAGGATTATCATAACCCATCCTAAAGTGTCCGACGACGCCATTATATATAATGCGTGTATATTTCTACTTACTAACAATAGTATTGAAATAATATTATTGTTAGTCTACAACGAGCATAATAAGATGCTTAACGCTCACCAAGTTCAAGGGGAGTGCGGGCAAGGTCGGGCTCGATGGTGCTGGCCATCCAAGGTCCAACATCCTTCTTGGCGATGACGGGATCGGAACGAAGTTGAAGATTGGCGTTTCTAAGAGTCTGTCCAACGCTGTCAAGACCAATGTGGTATCCAGCCTCAAGCATATCGCCACCGGCAACACCCTCAGCAGTCATCACGTTGGGGTTGAGTTCAGCGAACTTGCTGTTCTCGTCCTTAGGAAGAAGATCAGCGGGGTTAGCCACATTCTGCATCTCGTATCCAAGAACGGGAGCATCATTGGGTTTCACCTCACCCTCACCCTCCTTCTTGGGTTCCTCCACCTTGACCTTCTTCTCGTCGGCGACACCAGTTTCCATATTGTCGCGGACAAGAAGTTTGCCGTTATTGTAGGTATAAAGGGCACCAACCAGAATAATTAACAGAAGAGCCCACATAACGATGGTGGTCTTATCTTTGGTGAAGAACTTTGCGAGTCCAGATTGAATTTTTTTGAACATGCTTACTTATATATAAACGCTTGATAAAATTATTTGCTCTATAATTTTATAAATTCCTAAAATTATGGATCTGTATCAATAAATTATACTACAATTTTAAAACTCACTTATATTTTCATCACTATCACTTTCTTGAAGGTCGTTGAGCATATATGTATTTTTAATATTTTTTGCCTCTAAATAACAGTTCAGGGCCATCTCCTTCGCCATCTTCGCTTTTTTCCGTGCCTCGTAGTACATTTCATAATAAATATCATTACGTTCTTTTAATTGTATAGGCGTATCCTTTTCTAGAATATCCAATGGGAAAGATACCTCTTCCATTTCATTTGATGCGACATCAAATGCGTCTTCCATAATTTCTAATTGTTCTCCTAAATCCTGATGGTCCGTTGTATTTTCTAAAATAGGGGATGGTTCTTGCATATCTTCTTGTTCAGTTGTATTTTCTAAAATAGGGGATGGTTCTTGCATGTCTTCTTGTTCAGTTGTATTTCCTAAATTATATGAAATATCCACAGGAACTTCGGGTATATCTTCGGGGTCAGATGTTAGGATATCTTCCACTTTCTCTTCATCTTCAACTGTCTCGAGTATTACACTATCTTCCTTCTTCTCAACTGTCTCGAGTATCACACTATCTTCCTTCTTCTCAACTGTCTCGAGTATCACACTATCTTCCTTCTCCAGCGGTTGTGGTGCGATTTCGACCGCATTGTCTACAGATGGTTTGATTGTGATGGGAGCGTCAACTTTCGCATCAAATAAGCATTTATCAAATGGATTACTCGGTTTTACGATCATCAATTGTTTGGTTTCTAGTTCAATTTGAAAATTTCGAGTTCCACATTTGATACCTTTTATTTCTAAAATGCACATTACTTGCGTTGTATCGTTAATATCATCAATGGATACTTCATTTTGATCACTATCATACACCTTGACTGCAGGCATTCCTAGTGATGTAGCAATACTTACGCGTAAGATGTAGTACTTACCTGACCTAAAAATGCGAAATGGAGATGAAAAATAATTTTCAATGTCGTCTTTTTCCATATCTCCGTCAAACCATTTGGAACGATTTTTATAGATATATTCCACAGTATTTTCTTCTAATTTTTCCATCCACTGAATAAAATCCGCATCTTCATTCGTAAAGAGTAAATCAATGTAATACTTTTTAGATACATTCAGAATACCCTGTTTGGTTAAACATTGTGGCGGTTGTACATATAAAGATTGGTCATTCACTTTGTATTTCATGAAGTAATTTCCATTTCCAACTCGAATAGGTGAACTCAAAGATAATTTTTGAAAATCAAACTGTTGAAATGTCTTGTTTCCGCGATAAATCGACTGCATAATTCAAATATAATATATAAGGAAGCAGTTCTTTATTTACATTATTAGACGAATCTATTCGTTCAAATAGAAAATTAAAAATAACATTCTAAATAAATTATGGGAACAATCAAAGATTCATTTTTATCATTTTTCAAGGACAAAGAGATGAAGCAAAATATAAAGGAAATATTACGTCCAGTAACGGATATCGTTTACAATGAAATTTATATTTATGTGTGGTTTATATGCTTTTTCAACTTGTTTTTATTCATTATTATTTTGGTAAATTTGTTTCTATTAGTAAGGATATCTGGAAAAGTAATATTGTATGAAACCATTCATCCAGCGTAATTTGAATACATTATGTAAGGTATGTAGTACATAATGTGTTCAGTTATACATGCAATATAAAATATGCTTATTTAGTAAAGATACATGAACTCATCAAACCAACTTGTTGAAAAGTCCGATAAAAATAAACTAACTGAAAATGTTCAAAAATGGGTATTTATTGAAGGCAAATTGAAAGAAGTAAACGACAAAACAAAGAAAATGCGTGAAATGAAAACCCAACTCGGTAAAGAGATCTGCGAGTATATGACCGAGAACAATTTAAATAGTCACATCGAAATTAGTGATGGAGAATTACGTTTCTTTGAGAAAAAAGAATATACGCCTCTTTCATTCGGTTATATCGAAAAACGACTACACGAAATTATTGCAGAAGATGAACAAGTGGATTTTATTATCAAATACCTGAAAGAGAAACGCGAAACGAATACATCTTTAGATATTAAGCGTCATTACAACAAGTAATTTATCTACCCATATTATAAATGGAGTATCAATACAATGCTGAGAAAACAATGGGCGGATGTTCTTTGAAAAATTTTATTAACGAGAATATAACCAAATATGGAGGAGGAGCACCTTCCTATATTCCGCAGTCATTGGACAAATTCTCAGATTTGATCATACCCGCAGGATTAATCATGCAACCACAAGGCGCTAATTCGAGCATGAATGTAAAACCAGTCAAGGTGACGACTATTCCCGATCAATTATTTGACTCAATGTTTCAAAATGTTTCAAAACAACCCAAACATAACAAAACGCGAAAAATAAGAAAAAATCATTAAAACGAAACGACTAAGTTCTAATGATTTAATCCAAGTACAGTTATATAGGAGGCATATATTGCAAGTACTCAAAGAACTCATCCATGCGCAGTTCCATATATTTTCTAGGGATTTGAAATTCATTGTCTTTTTTCATTATTTTGTATTGTTGGTATCGGTTCGTCAGTTTCTGACGAGTATGAAGCAATGATTTTGATATACATTTATTTTGGTGATGGTAATCATACAACACACTCTTTGCCTGCGATAATAGTTCGTTATCATATTCTACCACATTTTCTGATATTTGCTTGGGTGTATCTTTTACAAATGTATTATATCCAGCAAAGCATGATGTAAACATGCAAATGCAAAGAGATAGCGTAACTAGAGTTTCGTTCATATTTTAGTAGTATATTTTGTTTGCAAATATATGAATACACGGTTTATAAATCAATTTTATATGCAATCTCTGTTGAGCAGCAATTGATTTATAAAAATATCTAGGCAACTGATTAATATTTTGACCAACGTTTTTTGTTGTATGCATTCACACGCAACATCTCATCGGCATTATCCTTCCATTTTTGAATTTTTTCTTGTCGTTCTTTTTCTTCCTTGCTAGGAGGCAATTCGGGAACCTCATTTGCTTTCATACGCTTCAAATCGTGTTCACTCGCCTTCGGTTTCTTACCATAGCAATTCACACCAAATTTGATATATGGATTCGCAATGTGTCCACCATTTACACCGGGGCGCCCACAATTGTTCTTGTGTTTTTCCGACTTTTGTAGTTTGTCCCATGTCTTCTTTTGAGTAGGGAAGAACGCCATTTGATTCGCAGACCATCCATAACTGCACCATTCTGCCCCGTTATTATACGCTTCTTCAACTTGATCATAGGTTGCTAATTCAGCGTCGTAAATACTACAGACTGCTTGTGCGTCTTCGTATGTGAACGAGTTGGTTGAAATATTGAAGACCTCATCTTGTTCTTCAGGCAGTTGCAGTTCTCCGCTTATATCAACTGGAATCGCAACTTCTTCCATTTCACCGAACATAGCTTTCTTGATCGCATCAATTGCATCCATAATCGAAATATCTAACACATGTTTGAAGAAACTAAGGAAAATCACCATCACGAATGCGGAAATTAAGAGCGTTTCAATAATCGAAATACTGATAGGTTTGTTTTGACTGGTCATTGGAATGCCGAATAAATAGACAACCAAATACAATCCAACTAGTGTGAAACCAGATGAAAATACTGAATTCACATCATCTAAATACTCAACAATCCAATTGTAAAAATTACTAAAATCTTCTTCATTCAAAATATCGCCGGATTTGCTCTGGTAGTAGAATAAACCCCATAGTATTAGCAAACCGAACAAGACAATGTCGACCATTTTACCAATAAATCCATTTACAGGTGTATCACCATTGGAACTACGTCCAAACAACCTTCCTAAAAGCAAATACAATACAATCACGATACCAGCAAATATCATTATCATTGTAGGTGTATCCATTGAAAACAGATTATCTAACACCCCACCCTCATTTTCGGGTGTTGGTTCAATTTGCACTTGACTGTATTCTGTATTCATAGTAGTATTTTCTTTGTCGGATATAACATTATTAGACATATCAACAGTTTCACTCATATGTTAAGTCTCAATATATAATAACGAACTATTTTTTTTATGATAAACTATTTTTTTGACGATAAAATAGACAATATGCGTAATGCGTTTTTAATAACGATTCACTCGATATTTGTTGAACCACTTCATCATCAAAATGATACCATTGATTTTGACTATTTTTTACACATGCCGTATAATGACCATTGTTTATACTACCCATATGATTTACTATTCCATACAACTCGTATGTGTATTTTTCAGGATTGTATCCACTCACATATGAACTCATATCCAAATGATCGACCGGAAAATCAATATTATGTTGTATTTTTTGACCAAACGGACTAAATCTGGAAAAGTTTACCGCGAAGATCCTGGGAATACTCCAAAACCCGGTCTCCATATACACATCTTCCTTCTCTTTCGTCTCCTCGTTGTACCACGCATTTTCACCAGTAAGAGGTTCGGGTAATAAATATGTTTGTAAACACTGATCAAGTGTCACCAGGGGTGTATTGTTATTGTGTGTGGTTGGAAGATTCAATAAAAAGAATTGTTCTGGATTGATACTATGTACTTTTTTAGTGGATATCGATACAATTCTGCGAAAGTATATACCGTAAAACAATTCCAACATTTCAGAATAATCTTTTTCGTAAATCTCTTTCTTTGCTTTGTAGCATTGCAGAGCCAACTTGTCTATATCGTTACTAGGATTTCCATTAATTGAAAACGACACTTTTCGACTTGCACTCTTATGAATAATTTCTAGAAAAAACATGATGAACTCGCAAGAATCATTCTGAGAGTACCCACTGAACAGTGTATATCCCTTTTTCTGCGATATAGTGCGGACAAAATGAATAAATCGTTGCGGACTCAATCTACCATTTTTGCTCCACATCACGGTTTGCAAATCATTCCATTCCTTCGTGATGACCCCGTCGTCATCGTTTTTCAAATGAGTCTGAAAAGACTTACTATGGAGAATATTATCCAATTCGTAAGTATTACTTAAAATCTGAATACAGGCATTGATATAACATGTATTTCCCAAATTATGTAAACCAATCAACCCTTTATCATTATATTTTGTTAAATCCATATAGATATTATTTTCTACACTAATAATATCTTTACGTTGTTTACATTAGTTATAAATGTCCCGTCAAAATAATACGAACAGTGCAGATACAACCCAAGGTATTGATGCCCTTTTAGAAAGCATTATAAATCTATATACTACGGAACAGACTAGACGCCCAACTACCCAGACTCGTTCCGCCGCATATCCTTTGTCTTTCAATATTCAAAGACCCAGACCCGCCACAACCACCCAGATTCCAACCCCCCCACCTACTACACCTCGTAATACAAATGAACATTATTCTACCTATTTATCGATTGTTCATGCATTGCGTGATATATCTACCCAATACAATAACAATATGCGAGATTATAACACGAATATACGTCAAATACTACATATTATAGGTGGTATACGAGAGGATATTCATACCCGTACGCCGTTTCATGAAACACAACCAACTATGCCTCGTCCAGAACATTCTCGTTTCTACGATGGTCTACACAGAAATAGTACACCTTCACCTATCTCTCAACCACCATTTACGAGTAGATTGCCTCAACATACACCCACGACAAATCAGTCATCCAACATTTTCGACTTGTTGTTTCAATCCATTCCATTGACATCCAATATGGAAAATGTAATTGTACGACCGACGCAGCAACAAATAAGAAGTGCAACGAGACCTATCATATACAATCCAGATAATGCACGTATTGCGAATAGTAGTTGCCCGATTACGCTCGAACCATTCGAAGAACAACAAATGTTAACCCAAATTATGTATTGTGGACATGTTTTTAGTCAAGAAGGCATTACTCGTTGGTTCGAAGGGAATGTCCGATGTCCAATATGCAGATATGATATACGTAATTATAACGCTCGCTGCAGACAATGTAGAAGACCATTACAAGAATATGGGACTAGTTGTTCTTACTGCGAGGAAGCACGCGCGAACTCCGACGAAAGCAGAGATATGGAAACCGACGACATTGCCCCCGAGAGTGAAGATGAAAATACAGACCAAGTCGAAGACGTAAGTTCAAATCCCTATGAAATCATCATGAACTATGAAATTCGTGCACCCGGATTTACATTCAATCGTTCGGATATGTCGTTCAATACATATAATTAAAAATACCGTTACTCCATTATTTGCATGTTCGCATCCCAATCATTCAATAATCCTCCTGCAAATATGTCTACTCCATAACTGCTATGGTCGGAATAATTTTGATTAAATTCGTCCAAAAACGTTTGTTTATTATATAGACTTTCATTTTCGTTCTGTAAAACCCTCAATAAATTATGTTTTTGAAGCGTCTCGTTGAATTTGTATACAAACATTGTATCGTTTTCGATATATGGATATCTGTGGTCGATACCAGACGTGTATTCCTTGCTGGTTGAACTCATAAATTGTTCATAATCACATGTATTAGATATAGGAACAGTTGCTGCCTGATACTTACCCAATTTGGGTGTATAATTCAAACTCAATACACAAACATAGCATTGAAAAAGTAAGGATAGAATAAAAAAATACATTACTATCAATCATATATATATATATCTATATCTATATCTATATCTATATCTATATCTATATCTATATCTATATCTAATGTTATTTATATGATTAACATTATATATGTTGTTACGTGTTATGCTTTACATACTCATCTTTTCGAAGTGAAGAATACGTCTAGCGTTTGAATTTTGTGTTTGCGATTATGAATTGTTTCCAACATTTTATCAAATAACAACACCTTGATCTTTGCGCTACTTATCTTTTCTCTTTTTTTCATGAATAGTTCCAAATCACCTCCGCAATCTTGCTCTAGTTTCGCCACGTCTCTGCGATATGTTTTGATTGCCGACATTTTCTTTTGCATCGTCCATATATCCTCAACAGCCAATCCAAATAATTGTTGAAGTGGTTTCATCAACTGATTGGTAATGTAGTGTGTATAATCAATCTGTACATTGTTTTCAACGATATAATCCGGTGTCTCGATTTTATCACCCATCAATGCTTTTGGTTTATCATTCACCACGAACACAAATCGCATTCTGTCTCCTGGTCTGGGTTTGTTTCCTGGGTCGCGTTCACCAATCCGATCTGCCAGCACTCGATGACCAATTTGCTGTGGATTTTTGTAATCGCTACGAAGCGCCTTGGTAATCATTAATTTGTCCATCGATACTTTCCCATCAATCAAATTCAACAACGACTTATTCAAATAGTCAATTGCATCACGAAGATTGTTGCCTTCGCCTTCTCTCATCAGTATATTCAAAATGCCACCGTACACGTCTTTCAAATAATCACAAGAATCACGACGTTTCAGCGACAAACCCATGAATTTCAAATATCCCTTGTTTGGGTCTTCCTCATACAACATACCAACATACCTCTTCTTCGACAACAAGATAAACGGCATCAACGTCTTTTCATATTCCAATTTCATTGGAAGTTTCAAATATTTCGTACACAAATCTGCAGCATCTTGTGCAATTTCAATCGTGATTTCAAGCGCACGCTGTCCTGTAATTTTTTCACCAGTTTTCGCATCTTCTAGATTGAATGTAAAGAACACACTGTCTGTATCGCCATATACATATTCGGCCTTGGTACGAACCTTTCCGTGAGTTTCGGTATCATATTCCAAATCGCCATATACCTCTTCTACCATTCGTCGCGCGTAAATTATCATCATTCTGCCTGTAGCAGTAGTAGATGCGGCAACATCTTGTTCGTAGAATGTAGACGTTCGCGCACCACACTGACCATACAATGAATTCGCAGTTACCTTATAACCCAATTGTCGCTTATCCAGAATATTTTGCATAAAGGGATCCTTCTCTGTTTTGATCATCTTACGTGTATCTTTACGTGCTTTCAATAGTTCTTCCAAAATAGCGGGCATGATGGATTTTTGATTATCCGGCAATTGTGCCCATCTACAAATTTTACTTCCTACTTTGATTTTCTCAGCACGAGAAGTCGGACTCGCTCTTCTATATTCATATGTATCAAATTCGATGTCGATATATTGATACCCAGGCACATTATCATATATGAATGTTCCATCTTCGTCCCGTTCGCCGGTTGTTTTATCTGGTAGCATATTTCCATCTAGGTCAAACTCTTTTGACCATACTTTACTATCGTGTGAATAATTTTGACTAATCATAGAAGATGGGTAGAGAGACGAATAATCTACACACGCTACCGGATTGTCCATATACATTTTGCATTTGGGCGGCAATACGATCGCACCTTCATACCCACTCGCGAATTTCGGTTTTTCCAAATCAGGCATCAACGTATCCTTTTCTCTGCACTTTTTCGCAACATAACTCGTTAGTTTGATACCTTGACCACGAAATACGAGGAAACTAATCGGAACACTACAAATATTCGACATCTCCATATAACCAGTGATCACATCGATTTTGTTCATCAGATGATGCACCAGGTTACAATCTTGAATACAATATTTCGCTACAATAGCGCGACCTTTGGGACCTTCATCCGATAGTCGGAAAATATCTTGCGGGGTCACATCGTCTTTCGCCATACCCCATTTTAAATTTTTTGATTTGTCTATATCTTGGTGTTCGTTGATCACGATCACGTTGTATGTATTCATCTTGCCCTTTTCTTCAACTTCTACATCGCGTTCAATATCCAACACTCGGAACTTCTTACCATCTTTGAAATAATCTGATGTGAAACTACTCAACTCAATATGGATGAAATCATCTACATGGAGACCCATCAAATTCTTACTGTATAACTTGGTGATTTCTTTTCCGTTTGCGTCCGTTGTACATTCGACCTTTTTGATACTATCACTAATAAATTGACCAGCGACATCATCCAATTTGTATGATGATAAATTAAAATCGCGTCGGAAATAGGTATACATATCAATCTGTAGTCTCCCAACCATGTTGTAATAACGCAAATCATACTCACCACTCGCTAACATCACTTTTGTATTCATGATTTGAATTCCACTATCACGTGTCTCCTTTTTTGAAATATGTTCCTTGTCTAGGGACAATTTCAAGAATTCAGACACACAATCGTTTTCTTGTGACCGCTGAAACATAAACTCGTAATCAAAACCAAATATGTTGTAACCAATAATAATATCTGGATTTTCAACTTGAATTAGTTTTGTCCACTCCAGTAATACTTCTCTTTCTGTCTTCGCAGTAACAATTTCAACTCCTTTCACCTCATCGCAATCGCCCAGTACAATACAATGGTTCTTGTGAGGTTCCTTTTTTCCATAATGAAGAAACGTAGAACCAATAAACGTCACCTTATCACCTTCAAGGTGGGGCAATTTGGACATTAACAGTATATCCAGAGCATTCAATTGTTCTTCACGTGTATGTGTGTCTTCGAGAAGATATTCGATAATATTCACATTGTTTTTAATTTTTTTCTTATACGACAATTTCTTTTTCCAAGCCTGGACGTTGTCTCCAATCTCTTGACTTGCATGCACATCACTGTCCATGCTAGTACTTTCTTGTTGTTGTTGCGAATGTACATCCTCAAATATATCTTGTATGTTCAATAATTCTTGCGTTGCCTCGTCGGTTTCCATACATATTTTGTTCATAGGAACTTTCACATACATTTGGATGATTTTATCAAGTTCGTCTTTGGTAATCGATTTTTTTGGGTATACAACATCAACGTCTTCTGCAATATTATCGTACCCAAATGCCTTCATAATGCATCGACGGAATACTGGAGACATCAATTCGGCATTGCTGTATTTTCGCTGTTTCATAAATATATCTACAATATTCGATGCAAGTCGTTTGTACGTCTTCTTGGGTAGAGGAAAATCCCCATGACTACTACTTGCCTCAATATCAAAACTACATATATTGAATGGTACGATCGTCTCTTTGGTTGGTTCAGGAATGATGTTTTTGTAAGAAGCGCTGATTTCGTAATCGCAAGACGTTTTCTTATCTGCATCATTGATCTTGAGTACTCGATTTTGTTTATATGATATCCAACCAGAAGGCGAAATTTCATTCACATGAAAGTATCGCAACAAAGGAGGAATGTTGCTTTCATATAATTCAAGTTCTACATCTTTGTAGATCATGTTTTTTCGACATCGTTCACCTTCTGAATCGTTTGTAAACCATAAATTTTTGACTTGACTCATAGCAGAGGTGTTATCGAACTCCAAGCGAATGAACTTATGTTTCTTTCCTCCAGAAAATCCATACAATTTGTGATGCTCTACTAATTTTGTATTTGTAATGTATTTTTGAAATCTCTCGTCCAGAGAGCGATACCATTGAGTCATTTCTTTACTTTTCCAGTCATCATGCACTTTTATGTAAAAGAATGGTTTATAATCGTTTACATATACACATAGTTTTTGTCCATGTTCATTCACACCGAACATTTGAATAGTAAACGTTTTATCGGTAGCATACATCCCATCGTCGTATACATTATAATCGAATAAACGGAAATATTTCTTCACAACCAGTTTGGAACGTTCGCTCATAATTAGTCTAGTTACGTTGTATTTATCTTTGTTTATTATGTATATTTGATATTATACATAATCAATTTTTTCATTATTACTCAACTGTTCTATTTGAATAATGAAGGTTTACTTTTCCTCGATTTCGTTGCTGACTTATTTTTAGAATATGTCTTCACTTTACCAGTGATCGGAATTTTATATCCACCGTAATGCATTTGTTGAAAAATATTGCTAGATACTTCAGGTTGTTTCTTTGCTTCATTCAACCAGTTGATAAAATTCTCCTTGTTGCGTTCACCATTCTCGTAATATTCAATATGTTTATCTGGATGGATTTTTACCAAGGTAGGAAATCCTTGCACTTGAATAGGAGAGACTCCAAGTTCCTTTTCTAACATTTGTTTATCACTTTCAATGTTTCCGTGTTCCACTTCTCTTAGTACAAAATTATTATCGGATTCATACTCTTTCTTCAATTGTTCCCACTCAGGATACATCGATTGGCAATGTCCACACCAGTGAGCAAAAAATAGGACTACAGCAATTGGTTCCACTTTAGGTTCTTTTAATAACGCAGTCTTTCTTTTCGCAACTTGTTTCTTAGCAGTCTTTCTTTTCGCAACCCGTTTCTTTGCTGTCTTTTTATTTTCTTTCTTTTTCAAAGGTGGCATATATATTGTTTGTATATATATTTATGAATACTATTTTTTTCAGTATATACTATATATCAAAATATGAACTTTATTGCTATTACACTATTATTAATTGTATTTGTAACAGGCATTTACGTTATTATGACTTTTCCGTCGTGTGGTTGTAAGAAACAGGAAGGATTCTCCTCTCAAGAATGTCCTGATCTATTAGTTCAGAAAAATGATCGTCTGTTAATGTATTTCACGAATCAACCTAAAGAAGAAGGCAAAAATCCCTTACCGTTTTTTAGTTTAGATGATTATATCAACTATTTAGAAATACAACGCAATAAGGGTATCAAATGCCCAGTCTTATATTTGCGGCAGGAAAATGATGCCCAGGGGAATGATATTTACAGAATGCGTCCTAGTCCATTTGAATTGCAAGGAGGACTACCGTCTTCTTCTGATATTTTACCTAAAGATCATGAGATAGTTAAGTATTTAGATGCTAGTCGTGATAACGGTCCATATAACCAAAATAATTATCCTGGATTTGACCCACAAAACATGTTCGTTGGTGTATATACAGACTTGGATCAAGTACACGATTCTACGCAGGTAACCACAAAGAGCGACAATGCGATGGATGCTAACTGGGGTGGTGTGGAACATACAAACACTATGATTGAATCTGGAAAATACGAGGAAAATACCATTACACGACCTGTGTTGTCCACACCCAAGTCGTCATTTTACCCAAGTATTCCTAGCAATTTCGAAAATCCCATAGACGTTCTATAAATTATAAAGAATATGTAAATTCATACTATATGTCTTCCAAGAAACATATAGTAGACACAATGAGAAAATTGTATAACAATAAGTTGATCAGTATTCGCGACGGGAATGTGAGTTTCAAACCGAAAAACAAACCCTATTTTTATATATCTGCTGGGCAGGTAAAGAAAAATGAAATAACTGAAGACCAAGTAGTGCAAGTATTTTTCGAAAAAAGAGACCCTCAGATTTCAAATATACCAAACGGCAGTAAATATGATTTAGTATTTGATATTCAGTCTTCCTATATCCCTTCTAGAGAGATCTATATGCATTCATATTTACAGACGATGCAACAGTGTTTTCATATAGACAACTTTGTAGTGCATGCGCATCCTCCTAATATAATTGCCTACACTGGTATACACACTCATCGTGAACTATGTGACATCAAGTTGACCTTTCCAGAGTTGAATGTTGGTCAAATTGGGAACAATGTGAAATATCATGACGCTGGTAGTTATGGATTGGCTTATAACTGCTTTCAAAACTTGCAAGAACATGATATAGTCGCACTTGAAAGACACGGGACGTTGTCTATGGGTTCTGATATTGATAAAATAATGGAAGATATAGAAACTCTTGAATATTATACTGATATTGAACTAAAAACTACCAAATAACCTCTTTACTTGTTCTCATCTATCATCTTTTTATTTTGTTCCAACAATTCGTAATATTTTGTTGGCGTTGGACTTTTAACGTAGGTTTCTTCAAGAGTTTTCTCTCGAGTGCGAGTTGTTTTTCTAGGTGATATTGGTATTTCTTTACTTGCGAATTCGAATGTATTCAAACTATCCATACTAGTTGATAAAAATTCTTCTTGATCTAAGGTATAAATGCTATCAGTCGATGAGCGAAATGAATTTGGGAAATCACTGCTATCAGTACTTAATGTTCGGTCAATTGAATGCGCGTTATATGATACATCTAATCTCGACGCGATGTAATTATTTATGTGGCGAGTAGGTTTGGTAGACATTGCTCTTGTTAACATATTGTATAAGTTTATTATAGATTATACCATTTTTTTATTCTATTTACAAGCGTATTACTTATTTTCACTAGTCTCTTCATCGGAAGAGTTTTTTTTTTGAAGAAGGAACCGCCTCATACTTTCGATGATGTTTTTGTTTAGTTTCCGTGATTTACCGTTTGTTTCTATTTGAATATCTTGTAAACAGTTTGGATTCTCGTTCAACTTGTAGATTAGGTCGGATATATTGGAGAAATGTTTCATGATACCAATTGCCGATACCGAACTAATGCCTGGTATTTGACATAACATAATTTCACTAATGTTGTTTTCAGTGATGTTGTCTTTTTTTGTCTTTTTCACTACGGCACAATAATCTTTTTCAGATACTTGTGCGTTACCTGCTCCCGGGTTGTTCTGTGATTGCTCATCTGCTTCTTCTCTTTTCGCATTTAACCCCCGTAGAAAATGCTGCGTTAAATAGTATGGTATGATCCCCTTACCAAAATTGCGTTCTATTTTCTCCCCTAAACTCATAATCCATTCTGCAGTTTCCGCAAGTGAAAACGTTCTGTACACACTAAAACCCTTGAACATCTGCATCGATGCGATTGCGGAATACACAATGCGTTTTTCCAAATCAGTTCTACATTGCGACATCCCCCCTTCGATTACGTAAAAAATCGAATGTGGTGGATATCCGCTACTATGTATCAATCGATGAGATTGTTCCTCATAACGTTTATCTTTGATCGATGCGAGCAAATCAGGTATTGTTTTTCGCTCGATTAATAATACTGGTTTGTTTTCATCAGTGGTTAACATGATGTCCCCCAGTTGCAGGGTATCTTTTTCAAGTATATCGTATAAAAATTTAGAATTCGTAATGCGCAAACATTCACATTTATCATATAAATCGTGTTCTCGGTCGTCAATAATAATACGCATGATGGTATAGTATAAACAATATAATAAAACTATATTGTTTATTGGAATAATATTATTTTACTCACGAGTATTGATTTACATGTATCTCATGCCGACGGGACGAGACACCTTTGTCTTAGATGAGATAGGCAGTCTCAGTTCCTTGGAGTTCTGACTAGTACCGTGGAGGTAAATAGACATCCAGTGGGTGCGACCGACACTTGCGGGAAGTCCAGCCTTCTTGTCTCCACCCCTGAAATCTTGATTGACGATAGAAGATGCGTGACGCGCCTTTTTAGAAGCGTTCATTAAAACCATGATGATATATATTTACTAAATATTTTTTATTCTTTCTATAAAATTGATTAATGAAGCATATAGTAATCTTTCGCTATATTATTATAACATTCGTAGACTTCATTTTATTTGTTTAATAACATGAATTCTGATGAAGACATTCTCGTACAGAAGAACAGTGATGGTGAGGAGACGTATGTATTTGACCCCTATAATCCCCTAAATGTATTGATTACTGATACTGAAATCAAACAGATTCTCACGGAATACGGAGTAAAGTCAGATATTCATAATTACAATTTGTACAAACGCGCCTTTGTTCATCGTTCTTATATCAAACGTCCCAATCTAGAAAATAAACAGAACAATGTGATTATTACAGAAAAACCAGATAACTGTTTGCCCCTGTATTCTAAATCAAATGAACGACTTGAATTTATTGGTGATGGCGTGTTGGAGTGTATTACTAAATATTATCTATATCGCAGGTTTCCAAAAGAGAATGAGGGATTTATGACGGAGAAGAAAATCGCATTGGTGAAAAACGAGTCCATTGGTCGTATGGCGTACGAAATGGGACTCCATAAATGGTATGTATTGTCTAAAAATGCAGAAACGAAACAGATACGTGTAAACCATAAAAAATTGGGTTGTTTGTTTGAGGCATTCATTGGTGCAATGTTCCTAGACTTTAACCGCATGGATATAAATGATGAACACAATTGGTTTAAAAACACCTTTGTGTGTGGTCCGGGATTTCAAATGGTTCAGGTATTTGTTGAAAGTGTCTTTGAAAAACACGTCGATTGGATTAGTTTGATCCGCAATGACGACAATTACAAGAACATTCTGCAAGTGAAAATACAAAAGGAGTTCAAGGTCACGCCTGACTATCTCGAAATTGAACAACACGATACCGACAATGGATACCATATGGGAGTCTATCTGCGTCTAGGAATACCCATTCATATGGTCGACCCATCATCTGCTATGCGGATTGACCAATTCCAATCCTATAACGATATTCATATGCATATGTCGCAGCATAATAAAATATTCTTGTTCTTAGGACAAGGTATTCATAAAATCAAGAAAAAAGCGGAACAAATTGCTTGCGATAGTGCTATCAAAAAATTAAATGCATTCTCCACTTAATCTTTTCAAAATAAACATTCAATATATATCATCTTTATAATATTTCATGAACCGTCATTCGCAGTGTTTGCATTGTCGTGTTTTTTTTATTGTGATTGTCTGTAATATATTGATTTGCCTTCGCTAACATATGTTCCATCTCTGTATTTTTCAAACGTTTCTCGATGAATTGAACAAATGATTTTTGCTTTTGATGACTTGTCTGCATTTTATGGTTGAAGTTTATAGAAATTCCATTGTTTCTAGCGTTCCATATCATAAACTCTTTTGCGTTGTACATTATGACCATTTTCAATATATAATACGATACTATATGTGTATGTTCTTTGTAATTCGCGCGCCGACTAGCAGATAGTGCGTTGTGTTTGTATATATCTTCAAACTTCATGCTATAATGGTTCAATATTTTTTCGCATTGAAATACTGCGAACCGTCGCTCGTTATTCAATACTTGATTGAATGTGCGTATCATATTTGCACTCCCGTGTTTTTTTGTATGATAGTGCGCTACAAACAAACTGTGAATAATTTCTGCCCAACATTCGGTGTATGTTTCATATACACGAAAGTCGGTCTCAATAGGTATAAACTGCGATAGCAATTGATTGGTGTAATGCGACCCATCTGCAGAAAAATCCATACCCATACTATGGAATGTTTCGTGAATGAATGTCTTGAACCATTCTTCTTCTCTGAAAAGATTGATTTCTGTTTCTAATTGACACGATGTCGTGAACGCAGTGTTTGCATGTTCTCTATCGACTGCTTCATATTTATTCGGCAATAATTTTTTATGCGAGGTGAAATACATATTGATTTTCATATATTTCGAACATTGAGGACTAGCGAATTCAGATGCAATGTGCAACCATATGTACATTTTCTTGAAAAATTCGTCGATCTCGTGATGCTTATATTTTTTTCGTGCATCAAGAATTAATCGTATATCGAATATACGGTCTTGTATCGAAAAACGACCACTATAACTCTGTATACTCATGTTTTGAATAGATTGATTAATTACATCCGGCAAATACTCTGGTAATTGTAATTGGTAACTACGTATCAACATAAATCGAGATAACAACTTGTTGTAATTATTTTCACCCACATATATCATATCTACTATGCGTTTCAGTACAGGTAATTCACTAAATTTATATTGCTCTCTCATGTCTTGCTTTGTGAATATATTTTCGTTCAATGCTGCTAATATATGTCTATTTGAATATTTCATGTTATATATACTTACTATATTTCTTTTTATTGTTGTCGAAATATATGTTTTGTAATTACAATTGTAGTTTACAAAGCATATATGGTAAGCACATATTATTTTAGCAACAAATTATATACTATGAATAACAGATACGTCTATGTATTTTTTTCTCTCATTCTGTTGTCTTTATTCTTATCATTGTTTGATTTTGATAAAGACGTCCGTTCTTATACAATGATACCAAAAATGCAACTTCACATGGATGGATTTTGTGTAGGTTCTCATTTATTCTCGAATACAGACTTACATGATATGGACCGATGCGTGAAACGACAAAGATACAAAGAGTTACAGGCGAGTATACAACGCCATCCGAAGTTGACACATTTCATACAAACAAATACAAGTAAATCCCATGTATTACAAGATTATATATGGGTAATTGAAAAATCTCATGTAAATACATGTCATCGTGATAACAATGGCGACTTTTTTAATGATAACCAAATACATCCTTCTTACACCATGTTGATATTTTTGGAAGATATGGATAAATGTCTTACCGTATATGCTGGTAGTCATGCACATAAATATTCTCATAGTATAAATTTTACAACACCTTTACAAAATATTATTTGTAAGAAAGGTGACATTATAATTTTCAATGCAAATTTAATACATGTGGGTGCATTGAATATCAAGAATGACCATACTCGCATCCAGATGAAAATCACACATAAAAATGATTTGTCTGCACTGTCTTATTACCAGAATTTTCATAAGGTCGCAAATAAAGAAACACATGTACCAAGATACATACAAAAGGTGCAACGTTCTCTTAGTTGTGCATTTCCGATTGTATCCGACCTTACACAGAAAACAAATATCGAAACGTCGCGCGGTTCAGATAATGGGGCAGTTATCCCTCCTCATCAAAAAGTGTTCTCCTTCATATTTTATGGAAATAGTGATTTTTATGATTTACCTAACGCTTTTTGATTTACGCAGAAACAGTTATAGAAGATAATTTATACTCTTATATTATATACCTTAGTTATGAATATTCCTCAGACATATTTAGAATTGTTAGAAAAAAGGGGTATTCCTGCGAAACGCTTTGAAAGAGAAATTATATTTGATCGAACTAAGCGCGCAGATGTTCTCGAACCTAGTAAAACTGAACAGATGCCTATTATTGAACAAACTGATAATATGAACGATGAAACGATTACAGAACCTACAGATGATATCGACAAACTAGGAGAACATACAAAAGTCCAATTTGTAGACAAACGGTCTTCGTCTAACTTTAATCGTGATCTTGTAATGGACAAACTTAGAAGACTTGGAAAATTACCTGTTTTCACAAAGGCAGATATAAATTCCAATATGCAAATTCCGATGGTTCCTCACATGGAAAAAGTAGTAGAACCAAGTGCTATCAAATTATCAAACAAGATTGTGATTGATGAAGCACCTACATTTCAAGAAGACAAAGAAGATGAAGAAGAAAACCCACTCTTTCCCGATATTACAGAACCTGAAGAAGTAGTGGAACCTGAAGAAGTAGTGGAACCTGAAGAAGTAGTGGAACCTGAAGAAGTAGTGGAACCTGAAGAAGTAGTGGAACCTGAAGAAGTGGCGAAACCTGAAGAAGTGGCGAAACCTGAAGAAGTGGCGAAACCTGAAGAAGTGGCGAAACCTGAAGAAGTAGTGGAACTACCTGCTCCTAAAAAACGTGGAAGAAAACCTAAGGTGAAAGCACCAGTTGAACCAATCGATTTAGATGAAGTTGACCTGACTACTGCGGTGATTCGCTCGCAAAAAATATCCGACAGACTTCCCAAAGACAAAGAAAAAAATATTGTGATGGCGTCTCCTTATTATTTGAACAATCGTAAAATGTTTGTTTCTAAATTGCGTACTATGTTTGAACCAAGACGTAAAGAATTAATGAATATAACTGACGAAGTGAGTTGCGACAGAAAACAAGATCAGACCGAATTTGATTTGTTAACTCATCAAAAAATTGTTCGTGATTATTTGAATTTGTATACCCCTTACAGAGGATTACTACTATATCACGGTCTGGGTTCTGGTAAAACATGTACGTCCATTGCGATTGCCGAGGGTATGAAACAAAGTAAACAAGTGATCGTCATGACCCCAGCATCTTTGAAAATGAATTTTTTCAGTGAAATGAAGAAATGTGGAGATGACCTCTATCGAAAAGACCAATATTGGGAGTTCGTCTCAATCGAAGGAAATGCACAGATGACTGGAATTCTGTCTCGTTCATTGTCCTTACCCGTGGAATTCATTCGTGAACAAGGAGGTGCTTGGTTTTTGAATGTGAAGGAGTCTTCCAATTTTGCTCAATTAACTGCTGAACAACAATCATCTATTGATGATCAATTGAATGAAATGATTCGTTCTAAGTACAAAGATATTAATTATAATGGAATGAATAAGAACTCATTGATGAAATTAACCGACAATATGACTCGAAATCCATTTGATAACAGTGTGGTAATTATTGACGAGGCACACAATTTCGTAAGTAGAGTCGTCAATAAGATTAAAAAACCGGATTCGCTTGCCTATGTGTTATACGATTATTTGATGAAAGCAACGAACGCCCGCATTGTATTACTTTCTGGTACGCCTATTATTAATTATCCGAATGAAATTGGTGTATTGTTCAATATTTTACGAGGATATATCAAAACCTGGGAGATACCCGTACAGGTGCAAACGAAGAAGAAAGTAGATACCAATAGTATCTTGGAGATGCTTGATAAAGGCAATTTGCGAACTTTTGACTATGTAAACTATAGTAACAATATTCTGACCATCACCCGAAATCCTTTTGGATTCATTAATGCGAAGAAGCGTGGTGTTCTCAAGAAAACGCAAAAGGAGCGTATGGATAAACCGAATACAACTCGAAAGAAAACCCAACAAAAGGGAGGCGATGGGTCAGATGTGTTCGATCGTTATGACGGCGTTCGATTGGATGATGTTGGAAACATTACGGATGACGAGTTTATTAACAAAGTAACAAAAGTATTGCAGAAAAATCAGATTGAGGTTCTTTCCAAAAAGGTGAAGGTCGACTTTTACAAATCCCTCCCTGATGTATCCGATGACTTCATCTCTACTTTCGTGGATGGCGACAAAGAAGTCGCAAAGAACGTCTCTTTGTTCCAGCGCAGAATATTAGGGTTAACGTCATATTTCAGAAGTGCACAAGAAGGACTATTACCCAAATACGATACAACCGAACAAGGTGATATTTACCATGTTGTAAAATGTGAGATGTCTGACCATCAATTTGATATTTACGAGAAAATACGTAAAATCGAGGCAGACAAAGAGAAACAGGCGAACAAACGTAAAAAGAAACAAGGCAACAAGGGCGATGAATTATTCAATATTTCTAGCAGTTATCGTATTTTTTCACGAGCGGCGTGTAATTTCGTTTTCCCCAACGAGATTGAGAGACCTACTCCGGGCGAGACAGAGGTGAATGAAAGTGTATTGGATATGGTTCCCGCAAAAGTAGCGAACGAAGCAGACAGTTATGTTGATGCGGAACAGTTAGAAGAAGTCATGGATACCAAAGAAATGAACAATTACGGAAAACGCATTCAACACGCTCTTGACTTGATCAGTGAAAAAGACCCACAGTCAAATAAATCGAAATATCTATCTGGACCTGCATTAGAAGAACTCAGTCCCAAGTTTCAAAAAATATTATTGAATTTGGTGGACGAAGAGAACAAGGGTCTACATTTGGTGTATAGTAATTTCCGCACCATTGAGGGCATCGGAATTTTACGACTGATGTTGTTAGCCAACGGATTTGCTGAATTTAAATTACATAAACAAGAAGGTGGTTGGGAAATTGACGAAAAAGAAGAAGATAATGGTAAACCGCGATTTGTTCTGTATACCGGAACAGAAAGTGCCGAAGAGAAGGAAATAGTTCGTAATATTTACAATGGTTCTTGGAATCTTGTTCCGACCAACATCGCAGAACAACTACGAAAGAAGAATGAAAACAACATGTATGGCGAGATTATCAAGATATTTATGATCACTTCTTCTGGTGCAGAAGGAATTAACCTGAAAAATACTCGTTATGTCCATATTGTTGAACCTTACTGGCATATGGTTCGTCCTGAACAAGTGGTCGGAAGAGCCCGTCGTATTTGTAGTCATCAAGATTTACCAGTAGAATTGAGAACCGTCAAGGTATTTTTGTATGTATCTAGCATGAGCGACACACAGAAGAAAGATGAGAAACACATTGTTCTCCGTCTCCGTGATGTAAGTAGATTGGACAAAGAAACCCCTATCACTACTGACGAAAACTTATATGAAATAGCCAGTTCCAAACAAAAGATCAACAACCAAATATTACAAGCAGTAAAAGAGACTGCAGTCGACTGTAACGTATACTCGAGTTTGTCTACAACAGATAAACCAGTGGTATGTTATGGTTTCGGCAAAGTGGAATCGAATTCGTTTGCGAGTTACCCTTCATTTGAAGTGGACCAGATCGAAAAGGAAGAAGTCTCCACGATACAATGGACTGCACAAGAGATTACATTCGCAGGCAAAACGTTCGCTTTAAGGAAAGATACCATGGAAATATACGACATAGATTCATATAACCAGGCATTACAAAATCCAAACATCGAACCAGTGCTCGTAGGTAGACTTATCAAAGAAGACGGCAAATACAAAATTGAATACACAAAGGGGTAATTACGAGAACATAATCATCCAAACAAGCAAATCAAAATGAAGACAATTATTGCAACATATTCCGATATTTTGTGTAATATTAATAAAATACTACACAAAACCAACAAAATTTTACCAGCAAATGTGAATGAATTAAATTATAAGAATGAAATATGTACATGTTCTCGTCATCATTTCTACGGAAGGTGTACACATATTCTATCAGTCAAGTAGCATGTAGAAGAACACATACCCCATCTGGTCACTGGAAACGAACATAAGAGAACCTATAAAACTATAATCACAAAATATAGAATACTCTTTTTTGTTTGAATATATGATCAAATGAACGGACAAATGCACAGTAAAAATAATACAACAAGTATATATAGGTAATCCAATCCATTATGAACACCAGTAATCGAGAACATCCACAAAATAATCCGCTCGAGAGCAAGGCATATCCAACCAAACACAAGAACGATCTCGGAGGAACTGTGCAGTGGATATTTATACAACACAAACAAACATCATCATCTGATAAAAAGAAAAAGTACGTTTTTTGACATGGAAAAGTATTTTGAGTTTTGCACTTTTGGACATTTTTAAAAATGTCCAATTTTCATTTTTCTAGAAAAGTCTTGGCAAAGAAAAACAAAAAAATGGGTTCAAAGCATAATGCAGTGATTTAGAAATTCTGATATTTTATTCGACTGCATAAAAATTTTTTATACTTTCAGAAAAATGGGTTTAGGAACTTTTTTATGTTAACTATATATTAACACATGTTAACAGAAAAAGTTCCAAAAAGTTCCAAAAATTTCATATGCAATAAGTGTAACTATAATACGGTAAGAGAAAGTCAATTCGAACGACATTTGCTCACTGCAAAACATCAAAAGTTAACAAAGTTAACAGAAAAAGTTCCAAAAAGTTCCAAAAAGTTTGTATGTGAATATTGCGATAAGCAATACAAATCACGTGTAGGATTATGGAAACATAAACAATTATGCAGTGAACTTCCCAATGAATATGCAAATTCGATCGACAATAAAGTACATACACAAACACACGATACAGATACAATAATTGAATTAATAAAACAAAACCAGGAATTCAAAGAGTTAATCCTTGAACAAAACAAACAATTGGTTGAATTAAGTCAAAAACCGACTACCACAAATAACACAATTAATAATAATCATCAGAAATTTAATCTGAACTTTTTCTTGAATGAACAATGCAAGGATGCGATCAATATGTCGGATTTTCTGGAGAATATGGAACTGGATATGGAAGATTTACGAGAAACAGGTCGATTGGGGTACGTAGAAGGAATATCACGTATTCTGGTAAACAAACTTCGAGAACTAGATACATACAAACGCCCTCTTCATTGCACGGATTTGAAACGCGAAACATTGTATATAAAAGAAAACGATGAATGGTCCAAGGAAGACAATTCGAAGGAAACACTCAAAGGACTTGTAAACAAAGTGGCGAATAAGAATTGTAAGAATATTGAGCAATGGAAAGACGAACATCCTGAATACAATATTTTCGATTCTCCCGAGAACATGGAATACATGGATTTATGTAATACGATTCTGGGTGGACTTGGAGAGCAAGAATGCAGGCAATTTCGGGATAAAATTGTAAGAAATGTAATAAAAGAAGTCATGATTCTTAAAATGTAAAACGTGTATTATTGTTTCAAACTCTCTAGAATTTTTTGAACTTTTGGACATTTTTAAAAATGTCCAATTTTCATTTTTGTGAAAAAGTCTTTGAAAAACAAAACTAAAAAAACGGGTTCACAGCATAATGCAGTGATTTTGATTTTCGTGTGAAAAGATTGACTGCATATTTTTTTATTGTTTTTTTTTTAAAATGATTTAGGAGATTTTTTATGTTAACAAATATATTAACAAATGTTAACAAAAAAATCTCCAAAAATCTCCAAAAATTTTTACTGCAATAAATGTGATTATAGATGCAGTAGACAAAGTGAATATAACAAACATGTATCCACTGCAAAACATAAAAGGTTAACATCTGTTAACAAAAAAATCTCCGAAAATACCCAACACTTTTTTTGCACGAGTTGTAATAAACAATACAAATCTCGTGTCGGTTTATGGAAACATCAACAAAAATGCACGAATGTACTAGATATATCAAACAAAGAAGATCCATTACCACTTTCGAATATGTCTGGGAGTCCAGATATGATGTTGTTTGTTGACTTGTTGAAGCAAAATCAAGAATTCAAAGAACTGATGGTAGAACAATCAAAGCAAATGCATGATATGCAAACTGAAATACAAGAACAGCAGCACGAAAATAAACAACTCCAAAGACAATTAATCGATGCAGTAAAACAGACTGGTAATCATGTTACCAATAATACGATTAATAACAATCATCAGAAATTCAACTTGAACTTCTTTTTGAATGAACAGTGCAAAGATGCGATCAATATGTCGGATTTTTTAGAAAATATGGAATTGGATATGGAAGATCTTACGGAAACCGGTCGTCTTGGATACGTAGAAGGAATATCACGGATTTTAGTGAACAAACTTCGAGAACTAGACACATACAAACGCCCTCTGCATTGCACAGATTTGAAACGCGAAACACTGTATATAAAAGAAAACGATGAGTGGTCAAAAGAAGACAATTCGAAAGAAACGATCAAAGGACTTGTAAACAAAGTAGCGAATAAAAATTGTAAGAATATTGAGCAATGGAAAGACGAACATCCTGAATACAATATTTTCGATTCTCCCGAGAACATGGAATACATGGATTTATGTAATACGATTTTGGGTGGACTTGGAGAGCAAGAATGCAGACAATTTCGTGATACTATCGTGAGAAATGTAATAAAAGAAGTCATGGTGAACAAATAGCGATCGTATGATGTTTTTGAATGTGGTCAATTACATTGTAGAAAGCATTTAAATAAATAGTTGCAATATAACATATTATCACAACAGATGATTATGAGAGCAATTCTATGTACGATTTCTTTGATTATGGTGTCTGCTTCAGCAGAAGACAGACGAGTCAGATTCGGCGAATGGGCGAAGAAGTTTGAAATGGTATTTGAAAACAATGTTCATACCGAACACCTATTTTCAAATTGGTTGGAGAATGACGACCATATTCAACTGACTAACAGTCGTAATCTTTCTTACCGCTTGGACCACAATCAGTTCTCGGGAATGAATACCGACGAATTCAGTAACTATCTTGGATATTCTGGTCTTCCTGAACGATCTGGTCGCTCTTTGGTGTATCATCCCGATGCATACCAGACCAAGGTTGCACGCGTAAAATGTCTATCTGACTGCGTCAAGAATGTCCACGATGAGTGTACGATTGATACCGTGAACTGTATTCGCGGTTGCAAAGATGACGCAAGTCTGAGTGTTGCCGATGATATTGATTGGGTATCTAAGGGTGCGGTGACTGAAGTGAAGAACCAGGGTCAGTGTGGGTCTTGTTGGAGTTTTTCAACTACAGGTGCATTGGAGGGAGCGAATTACGTACAGCACAACACGCTTATTTCTCTGTCCGAGCAACAGTTGGTTGATTGCGATACATTCAAGACTGGAGGAAAGGACCACGGTTGCAATGGCGGACTTATGGACAATGCGTTTTCTTGGATTGAGAATAACGGTGGATTGTGCCAAGAGGCATCTTATCCATATACTTCCGGAACGACTAAAACTGCCGGCACTTGCATGAATGACTGTGATGTTGTTTCTGGAACCGCAATCACCAGTTATTATGACGTTCCTGCAAATTCCGACGATGACATGATGGATGCGTTGAACAGACAACCCGTATCGATTGCGATTGAGGCAGATCAGAAGGACTTCCAACTATACAGTTCTGGTGTATTTACTGGTGACTGTGGAACCCAACTAGATCACGGAGTACTAGTTGTAGGTTATGGATCGATGGATGGTATTGACTATTACCGTGTGAAGAACTCATGGGGAACTACATGGGGCAAGGATGGTTATATTTACCTGGGCAGAGGTACACAATACAACAATGGTAAGGGACAATGTGGAATGCTTATGCAAGCAAGTTATCCAGTCGTGGAGTAAAATAAACTATTAAACCATTAAAAATAATATCACAGACATAGATGATATTATTTTTGCTTATTATGTAAGAGTATACTTAAAAAGTCTTGAAGGGAATTGTCTTTTCAGATAGCACGTACCAGTGATCTTCCACGTAGTCCACAGAGGTAAAGTAATCAACAAACTGATCGCCGTTGTATTTGAATTTCACCACCACGAAGGGGTTGGTATCGTTACCATCGGCATCCTTGTAAGATGCAGTGTAACTGATAGTAAGAACCTCACGTTTGTCGATAGGACCATGCTCATCGCTGGCCATCGTGGTTCCATTCGCATCGGTGTAAATGGTAATCAATGCACGCTTTCCAGCCTTCATAATAGTTTGAATCCCAGTGTCGAGGGCAGCATAGTTTTCACTATTTAGGGCAGTAGGAGTAGACATATTATATATTGTTTATATATAATTGTATCCAGATAATTACGTATGACTAATTATCCAAGACATTATGTTCCTAAATATATATCAGTTACTGACAAACAGATACAATTAAAAAATTTGAATAAATCTAGAAAACTATACAAGAAAGGCAAATATTTTAAACGACCAACAATAAAAACGTTTCGTTCAAAACCATCACAACATGTAAAAAATGCAAAAGAATTATATAAGGTAGATAGCGTAGTACCTTCCAGGAAATTGGTTAAAGCAACGAAATGCTCTATGAAAACATTAGAAAAAATAGCGAACAAAGGTCGTGGTGCATATTATTCAAGTGGGTCAAGACCGAATCAGACCTCGGAATCGTGGGCAATTGCTAGATTAGCAAGTGCAGTCACTGGAGGAAATTCAAGCATTGTGGATTATCATTTATTAAAAGATGGTTGTAAAAAAAACAGCAAAGCACTCAAACTTGCCCGACAAACTTGCAAAAAGCAAAATAAGTGTAATAACAAAACGCGTAAAATAACTTTGTAAAAGAAAATATAAAAACAAACGCAATGGTTTACATATACGTTAATAAGAATGAACGAAGAAAATAATGTATTGACTATAAAAACTGTGCAAATCCAACCAATAAGAAATATGATTACTGCAATTAAGGATATATTGACGGATGCTACCATTACGTTTACGAAAGAAGGCATGAAGATCATCAACTTCGATAAAACCCACACGATTTTGGTGAATGTATCATTACATGCAAACCGTTTTGAAAAATATAACTGTATCCCTGATAAGATTATTGTATGTGCGAATACACTTCATTTGTTCAAGGTGATCTCGACCATGTCGAATGACGATACGTTGTCGATTTATATCGATAAGGCAGACTATCATGATGGTATTGTTTCACATTTAGGATTGCAATACGATAATGGTGATATTAAACAATGTTACAATCAAAAACTTAGATTAATTGAACCTGATACAGAAGAAATGCATGTTCCGGATGTCGAATATTCAACTGCGATTAATATGCCTTCTTCCGATTTTCAAAAAATTATTCGTGATTTGAATGGTATATCAGACCGCATTGAGATAAAATCTGTAGGAAACGATTTGATTTTTTCATGCGAAGGTGGGTTTGCAAGTTCACGCATTTTACGTTCTGAATCAGACGGAAATATGAATTTTATACAAAAAAACGACGCATCTGTTATATTCCAGGGAGAGTTTTCATTGAAAAGTCTAAGTCATTTTATAAAATGCACACCATTGTGTAGTCATTTAGAGATTTATTTAGGGAATGATCTGCCCCTTATTGTTAAATACGACGTAGCTTCTTTGGGTGAGATTAAATTATGTTTGGTCCCTTTGCCTCCTGCATAAAATAGATTGTATAATAATTAGATAGTCATGATTTTACTTTCCCGCGCATTTACTTGTCCAATCACGTGTGTTTTTGTTATATTTGTTAGTCGTGTATAGATGATTTCTACATCTTTGCTTGATCGCAATTTAGAATGTTCTTTGCAACATTGTGCACCTTGAATAATAATTTTTGATATTTGACGACGATTATAGTTTTGGTCGCCGGGCATATTTGCAATCACATGACAAGAAGATGTGTTGTGTAAATGAAACCAAATATCGATTGGTTTGCACATATCAATCATATCAAAATTGTCTTGTGCATTTTCTCCAATATAAAATTCGATTTCTCGAGACACAGCAGGAACAAATATGTTCTTTGTGATCATGATAATGATGTTGTAGTTTTACATAAATTTACAACATCATTTACTATTCAATTTTTATTAAAATTCTGGTTGATGTGCTTTGAAAAGACATCCATGCTTTATTAGATTTGGTATATCTGCGATAATATCTGGGTCTTGGTACTTTGATACAGACATCCAGATTTTGATAATGCAAAAATTCTTCTTCGGAGAAACTGTAATCCCATTTATATACTGACTATATTCTTGATCTACACACAACGTTTCACCGCAAAGCAAATAAAACAAATGTTTCCAAATATCGGGTACATATTTGTTTAATATTTTATATGAAAAACACCCTCCTTCCCTATTTTTTGGGTCTTCCCACATAGGAGTGATACCATCACGCATAATAAACAACATGCAGTTTTTCACAACATTGTCTGTAAGTTTTTCGTTTACATGAACAACCTTTTCAATCGTATCAATTGAACTTACTATCTTTGAATAACTAGATAGTTCCCAACTTGTGTTGTTTGGTAAATGATAATACAAATTCCATTTACCATTCAGACTATGGTGGGCAGGATCACGCACAGTATCCATGTATTATATAAGTACCCTTAAAATAGTATAACAGTTATCTTTATATTATTCTTTAATCCTTTTCTTGTGTCTCCTTTTCTTGTGTCTCCTTTTCTTGTGTCTCCTTTTCTTGTGTCTCCTTTTCTTGTGTTTCCTGCTCTTCTGTCTCCTGTTCTTCTGTCTCCTGTTCTTCTGTCTCCTGTTCTTCTGTCTCCTGTTCTTCATGGTTGTTTTTATCTATATCAGATGCCTCTTTCGAAATATCTATAATTGTCCAACTCTTTTCGGTCAATACAGCATATTGCTTACTATTCATAGACAACATATTCATTTCGTTATCAATAATGTCCAATGTATAATTATTATCAAATACATACGACAATGACTGGTATTCCAAATAACGTTTTACAAACATAGGTGTAAATAATACATTGCCTACCTGATACATCTCTGCTGGAATTTCAATTGCAATTGGTTTATTCATATCCGGGTGCTTATATGTTACACTCAGAAACACATGTTCCGATGATACATGGTCAAATGTAGTATGCTTATTTAATATGGAACGAATAATGTATCTGTCTCCATCACGCATCACAACAATCGCATCCACTACATGCATCAAACTTGTGATCAGAGACTGTAGAATATTGAAAAAATACATGAATCCTTGCTCGATTTTTCCGTTATATGAACAATCGGGACTAACTTCATTCGACATCATCTGATAATTTTCAACATGTATATAACGGTTTCCCTTAAATATATGACTATTTTTAATAAGTATATGTGTAGATATCCAATGATGTTGATAAGGTTCTACTTTGTAATCTTCAATGAAAGATGCAACACATGTACTATAATATATACTTCTGTTTGAAATCTCACGAACAACTGGATAATGAGTATAAGCATACTGATAACCGTTGACTATATACATCTGTGCAGTAACGTAAAAATCAAATAATTTGAGGAGCAGTTTCGATAGATTTCCGTTGCTAGACATATGACTACAAAGTGCATCTTTATGATTATTTATCCAAATACCAGCAACAGAGAAACCTGTATTTACAATAGTCAAAATGTTACGAATAAATTCCATATAAAAAATAATAGGATCTATCCATTTATATTATTTCAGGTAGGAAATAAAATAAGAAAATGTCGGCATAATATAAATATATGTTTGAAAGAGGATTGTTTGTATTTCGACGTGATTTTCGTATAGTCGATAATGTTGGATTAAACCAAGCGTGGAAACAATGTAAAAAAGTATATGCATGTTTTATTTTTACACCTGAACAAGTAGTAAACAACGATTTCAAATCGGACAATGCGGTTCAATTTATGATTGAAAGTTTAGATGAACTGCGAAAACAAATCAAATCAAGAGGAGGAGAACTCTATACTTTTTATGGGAAACAAGATGAAGTCATCGATAATTTAATAGATGAACTAGGATTAAACGCTGTATTTTTTAATAAGGATTATAGTCCATATGCCGTGAAACGTGATGCATCCATCCAGAAAATATGTGAAGGTAAAAGCATTCAATGTAACACATACCACGATTATTACTTATTTGAACCCGGAACGGTAATCGCGTCTACTGGGGGAGCGTACAAAAAATATACGCCGTTTTATAACACCGTCATTCAAATGGAGGTGAAACCTATTGAAAAAGACCGAGACCACATTATTTCAAAAACAACCAAGAAATTATCGAATACTGTTTCACTTGCAGACGCTTTCCATCAATTTACAACAGAAAATAAAGACATATTGGTTCATGGTGGAAGACAAAATGGGTTATTGTTTTTACGAAACGCCATCGCAGAACAAAAAGAATATCTGGATACACGTGATTTTTTTGAAGGAAAAAAGAAGACATCTCACTTGTCTGCCTATATCAAATTCGGATGCGTCTCTATTCGTGAGGTCTATTTTGCTTTCAAAAAAAGATACGGAAAAGAACACGGACTGATAAGTGAACTTATTTGGCGTGAATTCTTTGCACATGTATTGTATGCTTATCCCGAAGTAGTTGGGCAATCTTACCAAGAAAGATACAAGAATCTGGATTGGAGCAACAACAAACAACATATCCAAAAATGGAAGACAGGACAAACTGGTTTCCCACTGGTAGATGCCGCTATGCGAGAAATGAATGCAACTGGATATATGCATAATCGAGGTAGAATGACTGCAGCGAGCGTATTAATCAAAACGTTGTTAGTGGATTGGCGTATCGGAGAAAAATACTTCGCGCAAAAACTAACAGACTATGATATTGCCTCTAATAACGGAAACTGGCAAGGGATCAGCGGCACAGGGGTAGACATGAAACCCTATTTCCGAGACATGAACCCTTGGATACAAAGTAAGAAATTTGACGATAACGCCGAATATATTAAAAAATGGATACCGGAGTTACGAGACGTAGACGCAAAAGAGATACATACATGGTATGCAGCATGCAAGGAGACACAGCACAAGGATATACGTTATCCTTGTCCTATTGTTGATTATTCAAAACAAAAGGAAAAAATGATGAGCATGTATAAGAACGCAAAATAAGAAGACAGACTACTTAAAATATAGTCATCTTCTCATGACCGAATCGCATTTTCAGATCTACCCATACACCATCAATAATCCCGGCATCAATCAAGTTGCGAATGAATGAGACGTCTTCGCTCATACCCTCATGGATCGACTGTCCATCTGGTCCCTTGTTTGTAAACTTGTTAATATCCTTGAAGAACCAAGGGTACTTCATACGCTCGTCTTCCAACATACCATATGGAATCGCCATGCATCCCATACCAGCATATCCACACTTTACCATATTTTTCTCTTCCTTAACCCTTTCCTCGGCATCTTTTACCTCCATAAATTTGAAATGACCATTCTTTACATAAAACTCCTCATCCCAATCTTCGATGCAGGCCATAACCTGTCCACCATCCATTGCATATGTACCTGAAATAATCTTATTTTTCTCCTGCAGGCATTGTTGGACAAGATTATTAATCATATCGCCACTAAAGACCATATCACTGTCCAAAAAGAACATCACATCATATTCCAACTTTCCGTCGAAAGGTTTCTGGTCAGGTCCGCGTAGTACATCGGCACCCAGACATAGCGTACGGGCGAAATTCACCTGCGACGAGTATGCATTGGCGAAGACAATCTCGTACTTCTCGGCAAGTCCCATCAATGCTCCAGTCCAACATTTCAAAAATCGTCCAGTGAAGGTGTTTCCAGGAACGCAAAGCAAAATAACAGGTCTCTTATTCTCAGCAGGGGTCTCCATCAAGGCAGGTTCCATAATGTAATAACTATTAGTAGAGTTATTACTTTATATTTTTTTTTCAATTATACTTATAGATCGAGTGAGATGATGTTTTTCTCGGAACCATTCTTTCGCTTGGTCTTCTTGGGCATGTTGTTGTTCTGAATATCCTTCAAAGAAGAAATAGACAACAAGGAATCGTCATCCTTCTTAGGTTCATTGTGAATATTCACAGTACGTGTCTTTAATCCGGATAAAATATTATCAATGTCTGAATTTTGAGGTCCCTTCATTTCAGGTCTTTTTGGTGGTGCAGACTGGTTTTTCAATTCGGCAGCGGGGGCCAACTTTACACCTTCTTCTCTGAACATTGTCCCTCTGCTAGCATTAATATCAGGTCGGTTAGTAGGAGCATTGCCGTTCATACCCGGTCTGGGAGGAGGAGGAATATTCTGTGTCTCCACTGGTCCTGGAGGAGGAGGACCCTTAGGACGACTGTTGTCTTGCATAAAATTATTCGCCATTGCAAATCCAGGGGATTCTTGCGACATACTATTGACTGTCGCATTGGTGAACATCTTCATTAACTCGGGACTCTGTTTGATCACATCATTGAATGCGGGGGTAGCAGTAGATAGAGCCTTGTTTGAAAAATTCAATACTGCCGCACTGAAACCCACGCGCAACAATAGAGAAATCTCGGGAGCCATCTTACCGCCCTTATATTTGTCGTGCAACTCTGTGAAAATCTCTTCGTAACTATCTAGATCCTCGCTGACTTGTTCGCCCCAACCATCCAGATTCAAATCGAATGGATTAAAAATCGCATTACCATATTCAAGGGAATTCACGAACGTCATGAACCACCATCCCTGTAACTTGATACTATCCTTCTTTCTCTTCTCCTCCATGGCTCCTTCGTATTCATCTTCAATCTCATCAAAAGGCGACTCCATAGTGAAATTGCCGGCATCTTTTAACATACCCTTATCTTTCCATTCATCTAATTTTTTTAGCATAAGACGCTTCTTTCTTCTCTTTTCACGCTCACTTAGGTTGGTAGAAGGTCTGTAATCTTGGTTTGCGGGAACTTCATTTGCCTTTGCAAATCCATCCCATGTTTTCGTTGATCCCATCATACCAGATGTCGCCTCACCCAAATTGGCTTCATTTAAATCATCAAATTGCACATCATTGGTGGTATGGGGGTCTTCCTTTACGATATTAGGAGTAGAGTTTGATCCAAAATAACTCGAAAACATATTGCTACTCTCTTCGGGTGCAGACTTGTTTCCCGATAGTTGGTTTAGTTCATCTTCTAAATCATCTAATTCTCCTAAATCTAAATTCGAAACATTCGTCGATTTCTTTTTATCGTTCATGAGTAATTCAATACCGCTACCAAAATTTACAGATGGCGTATCATCGTGTTTCTTAAAATCCAAACTAATTGGTTCAGAGGTAGAAGGTCCAATATCAATAACTTCTTCCATGTCTTATGTTATTGAAACACTATTTATTTTTAAATCGTCCGCATAAGTTATTATATTTCTATGTTTGAAATACCATAATCCTTGCAAAAAAGCATCTGCCAAATCATCTTTTTTGTCGGTTGATAGAACATCACTCCAATTACTAAAATTACGGTCAATAATCTGAGAGCAATAATAAATACCGTCTTTTTTATGCTCTTTGTAATTTGGATTTTGTATGGAAACACCTTGTTCATTTTTTTCTTTTTTCTTTTTTGGGGCATCGCCTTGGGTATCTGCGAATTGTTTCAGTTTATTCGCGGATGAAATGAAGTCAATTATACAGTCGTCGTTTCTCATAATAAAATATTGTGCTAACATCCCTTGTATGGTTTTCATTCTATTCGCAATCGGTGAGATCTGGTTCTCTATAATCACATGCGTGATTTCAGGCAAAACCGGTATTTTATCTAACATTATTTTCATTGTTTTCCCAATTACGACTAAGTCCACTTGTGAAGCATTTTTTGTTTTCTTATAGGTGATTTTTTCTAAACAATGCTTTTCAAGATATCGTTGAACTTCTTCTAGCATGGTCGTTTTGCTTCGTTTGATTTCTTTATCTAAAAACAAGAAGTGTTGATTTCCCCACGCGAGAATATCGTTTATTTTTTGCTTTTTGATATGCATGTATTGATTTTCCTTCACGGGTAGTAAATAATTACTTGATTTTGCATGAGTCTCGCAATAACATTGATCAGTATACGAGTATTTCGCATTTTTTCCACACACCTTGTTTTGTACTTTTCGACTATTCACGACTGCGGTACACGTCTTTTTGATGATTGTATTTTCTTCATTTAAATTCATTACCTTCCAGTCAAGGACGTCTATATTTGTCGAACAATCAAAAATGCAGTACGCCATGTTTTTGATACCAATATCAAAACTAATTGTTTTCATTACGAATGTATGAATAAAAATATATCTTTTGTATATATTTTTATAGAAATGATAAATTTATCTGCGCAATAATTCGTCTTGTGTAATTGCAGGAGAAATCTGGCGACTTTCTAATTGCTCTCTGGACAAGTAGGTGGTTTTCAAATCACTTTGAACATAACCAGTTGGTTTCGTTTCGTCCAGAACACTCTTAAATGAGTAAGGATAGTTGGAATATCCTTGCACTTCATTTGACTGAATGTTAGGTGTCTGATTATTCTGGACGTTGAATCCGGTATCATTTGCAGATTGAACAAACTCGTTATGCATTACATCCTTTGCATTCTTGGTCAAATATTGACGATATTCCCAGTTGGATTTGATGTTATTTTGCTTCTTCAATTCCTTGTTCATGTGTGATTCAGGTTGCCATGACGACACAATGGAGCGACCATCTTTCATCATTGGTGGGAAATCGCTGTATTGATTATTGGTCGAATATCCGTCATACGACAGTTGTTTGTCTTCTTTTTTGGATTCTTGCTTATTTGCCTTGAAAAACGAAAACATGATTATATTAAAAGATGATATATTCTTGTATCAAAATATCTCTATTCTAATTCATTCAGTAAATCTAGCAATTCACTTTTCTTTAATTTACTTGGATTGGTACTTAGTCCTTTTTCAATCACTAATGCCTTTAATGCGGAATTCGTCATCGCTTTGTATGCGTCCATCGTAGAAGGGAAGTCATCGAGTTGGTCTGTGTTCTCTAAAGTAGTTTCTACTTTCTCTACCTTGATGGAATTGTTGTCGTCAATCTCTAATAACGAAATTTGAGTAGGTTCAGAGTTGACTGTTTCATCCACCATTTGTACTTGTTTCAAAACATCGTCATCCATCTTATCATTGTCTAGTTCTACCACCTTGTCTTCTTCTTCGTCGTCTTCGTCATCTTCTTCTAAATCATCATCGGAAGAATAAGTGGAATCATCTTCGTCACTTTCGTATTCATCTTCTTCATCGTCTTCTTCATTCGCATGATGCATTTGTATGTTATGTTCATGTTCAATAGCATGAGTAGGAGGCATACTCGTATGTTCACCTCCATCAAACGACATTTTTTGGTTTCGTCGCAATAAATTTAACTCTTGGACTATGTTGTTCATAATTTCAAACATAGTATCGCAACGTTGTTCCATGGTACTCACTCTATTTTTGAAATGGTATACAACCAATAAAATAAGCAAAAAAGTTACAACTAACCCTAAATAAAATATGGTGTCCATCATCTTCATTAAAGTCATTTAATATACAAAAATAAAAATAAACCGTAAAGCAAACGTAAAAAATAAAAAAGTTGGTATAATATATAAATGGATTCCGTTACTAACGCCGCCCCTAAATTGAACCTACTTGATGGAGCATTAAACAACAAACTGTTAACCATCATTCTAATTGTGTTGATTGTATTTTCACTTTTAGGAGTAAATATTCTTAATATTTTCGGTGACTTGTTACAATCAGTCGTCGATTTGTTTGGACCTTTCATTATGCAAATCGCATCGTTGATTGCATACACTGCCGGTTCTATTCTGAACCAGATTAGTGCCCTCTTCACCGTAACTGGTACCGCTGGTGTTGAAATCGCTGGAGGAACAATCGATACTGTTGGTGATCTACTTAAGGATGCGAGTGCCGGAAATCTACCCGATCGCATTAATTTAGGTGAAACCGTGAACCGTTCTTCTATTCAGGTTCGCGACCCCGAGATGGACAACACCACAAACCCCATTCAAAACGCAATTACTTCTCGCAAATCTCAATGGTGTTTGGTTGGTGAGTTCGAAGGAAAACGTGGATGCGTGCAAGTTGGAGAACACGATAAGTGCCTATCTAGTCAACTGTACCCCAGTTTTGAAACATGTTTGAACCCAACTATGACCCAAAACAAACATCCCCTTAAGAGTGAGTCCACTAAATTAGAGTAAGTATACAATACGGAAAAAACATGAGACATGTGTCTGTCTTATGTTTTTATGTTTTTTATGTTTATACGATGACCGTATCACGATTTCTTGTAGTTCTGATTTTATGTGCTGGAACAACTTCTTGTCCTTGATACATCAATACGTCATATTTCCATTCACAGTTAATACGAAAATGACCATTTGGTAGTTCGATTGAACCAATGCCGTGTTTTTGTCCACAGTTCCAAGTAGTTTCGATAATTGTTCCATCTTCACAATAATGCTTTCCGCAACCGTGCCACATATTGTCTTTCCATTCACCATCGTAAATACGGTAAATAGACGAATAATCTGTACCCTTCCCATTTTTTGCACCCTCAAACCAATATCCGGTGTAAATCATGAGATCGTCTTCATACAGCGACCCTTCTCCGTATTGAAGACCATTGACCCAATCGCCTTCGTATACCAACTTACCATCCGTGTCGTATGTTCTACCAAAACCACTATAGCGATTGTTCAACATGTGCCCCTCGTATTGTTTATTTCCGTTATCATAATACAATGCGCATTTACCAGTGTAACCACCTTTATCAGTGAAGCGACCTTCATACACGAGGGTTTGATTTTTATATAGTTTTCCTTTCTTGGGGATAACAATCGATTTAGTACCGCTACCGAAGTCAGATACTCCGTAATAAACAATATCCGATGTATCAGTAGCAATAACCACCTCCCCTGTAAAATGAAATGTGGTGGTTGGGTAATCAGTCTCTTCGACATGTTCAATGTAGAAGTTATCGACAGTAATCGTGTAAGTCATGATGATGTATCAAATAATAAAGAGTATTCTTGTAATGATAGAGTATAGTAGTGTCGTTATGTAATCAATTTTATATGAAGATTCAGAACCCATATAAATACAAATGTGCTATTCATGCATAATGGACGTACTCGAAAATATAGATTACAGTGCCTTTCAAGGCGAAATGATGAATGAAATTGAGCAAATGATGGGTCAAATGATAGACATGCAAATATATAGCACGGGCACATATAAGAAATATGCGCAATATAGTCACATTTATGTAAATAATAATTCGCTACAAGTTACGGAGAAAATGGCTCACGAAATAAAATGGCTCATACATTACGTGAAAGAAACACATTTGTATTTATACGAAGACTACAAAGACGATATGTTAGAAAAATTTGATCGCGTGACTGAATATCTACCGTACTTATTTGATCTGTACGACACATATACTGATGACGATCGAGACGATAGACATTATTTCCAACCAGTGTATGCTCTTAAGAGTATCCGACAATTGTTGCTCCCTTTCCGCGATTGTGTAGATCGAGAAAAGTTCCATACTACTTATGTTGACCACTGCGTGAACGTATTGGAGTTCTATAAGTTTACTGCGAATTTTATGATATGCCGTTTGCAAGAACTAGAATTTGATATTGATTTTATGAAAAAAAACCCGGATCGCATACAAGGATACGAATCGTAATACGTAAGACAATGAATGGGGATAAATTAAAAAATAGCACGATAGACTGTTTACATCAAATATGCACCGTTCAATTCAAATGGTACGTACAATTCACTTACTTGGTTCGATACACTACAATTGGTTTCGACTAATAAATTATTGGAAGACAAATTGAACACGATTCCATATTCCACATTGTTGAAATCATCTTCATATCCGAAAGGAGTGCTTATGGATATTTTCGGCAGTCCAAATATATCATAGATAAATCCTCGCTCTGTAAACAAATTAATCCCAGATACTTCCACGGTTCCTCCATGTGCAATTGCTTGAAACGGTGTATTGACGGCATTAAATGACGTATCATGTAATCGAACATTGAATGAAGAATCGGTGTAAGTTACTGTAGGCGTTAATGTAGTTCCAGTAACTGGATCAATTACACTTCCATTATTATACAATACCGACACGCCTATTGGAGATGTATTAAAAAGATTGAGCGACAAATCGTAGGTTTTTTCTATACTACTTCCAGTGGAGAAACCACGTACGAATATACCATAGGGTACCTTGAAACTGTATGTATATTGAGGATTCGTAATACCATATTGAATGCCTAATGTGAATATTTTACTACTAATATTATGTACTGCAAATACATTGTCTTTAATATTATATCTCCATTCGTCCGTGTCTTCATCATTCACTATAGCCAATGCTTCCACGTTCTTCTTGTAATTGTATAATGGAATCGTATCGTCTTTGTACAAAAGTATCGATGGACCAGGGACACCCGAAGAAGAACTGGGGGTATAAATAATTTCATTGTTATTGCAATTCGTATCTATATTAGAATATTGTGTTTCATAGGAGTAGACATTCTCGCTGAGGTCGTATATCTCATTACGCACTTCGGTTACTTTTTGCACAATTGTTCCAGGATAATTCGAATTCTGATAATTACCCGATAGTATTTGCGCCATTTTTTGTTTCTTTGTTAAGTTATTGCCTTTTGATGCTTGACTGTTTCCTGTATATTGTAATATTTCAGCCTTTCGTCTCATATTCAATTGTGCTTCTGTATATTGATTGTAAGGTGATGATGTTTCAAGTCGAATGGGTGGTATGGTAAATAACATTTGTTTTCTTCGCTGTAAGCATACTCCGCTCACGTCAACCGACATATATTATATAATAAACTACGACTATATAATATGATTGCATTGTACAATTAATGGGTCTTGGAATAATACCAATAGTTTGATAAATAAGAAAAATAATTTGTATTCAGGTTTCCATCTTTCACTGTTAGGTTGGGTCCTTTGCGAACAATGCTGTTAATTTCGAATACATTCAATGCGGAATTGTAATAACGTAGACTAGATAATTTACCGTTGAACCCGCCATTTTGAGCAATGTATACATCACTGTAGTTTTGCTTAGGGACATTGCTTAATACAATGCGTTTGGATAAGGTTCCATTCACATAAATATCTATGATTTTGTTTTGCAATCGGATTGCTAAATGTATCCATTTTTTAATAGGCATATTTTCCACTACTACAGATGTATTCGTATCTCCGTATTTGACCGTATCCATCATCACATGTAAATTGTTCGTTTTGGGTTCCAAGTATACACCTGGCGAATTATTCATGGAAGACAAGTTGGTTACAGAATCGAATTGTCCGTCCCCTTTACTAAACACGTGTTGGTATTTTTCATCTTGGTTTCCTAAATCATTGATATATAACCATGATGACCAAGTAAATTCAGCGCCACTGTCTTCATTGTTGGAGCGAAGGATAGTCGTTGCTGCACCTTGTTTGGGGTCTTGACGAACCACCATGGAATTGTTTCCATCAATCATACCATTGATCAAGTAAGGACTATCGGATGGACCAAATAGTATACTTATTAGAATTACGCCTAAATTGAGAAGAACAAGCATTCCAATTAGCACTAAAATAATGAATGCGAATTTTGCGATAATGGTGTTGGATTGGAGGAATCCAGTAGTTGCCTCGGGAACAGTTGCGGATTGCTTCGAAAACTCGCTGAATGTATTACTCAATTGTGATGTTGTATTCTGTAAAGTATTTCCCAGATTGGCGATGCCTTGTTGCATACTTTCTTGACTAGGCAATTTGTCCATTGCATTAGATAAATTGTTTGTAATTTGATTACCTACGTTTGCGGTATTTCCTAGTTGAGCGTTCATATGTATTGTTATAATATAAGGATAAAAATTATAACCATACAAATTATATTACACTCTTTTTTTGTTTTAAATAATAGAGAACCTGGACTGCTCTTGTTCGTTCTTCAGGATAGATATATCAACACCATAAGAACTGAGAACATTCAATAGTCTGTTAGACCCATTTCCATCTAAATAATTTTCCCATACGGTCTTGGGGTCTAGGGGGGCAATCCAGCGTTTGAAATTCGCCAAATATGCGTCAAATTTTCCCTCCATATTACCGACAAGAATGGGGGTATCGGAAGTAGGAGGCACCTTGGGCATAGTATTGGTTCCAGTTTTGAAAAAACGCTGAGAACGCATTAATTTACCATCAATATACGCATCTACGAATTGATTATCAACACTCAAACCAATGCATACCCATTTCTGAAGAGGAAAGTTATCAGTAATCAACATGGTCTCTGTTGTATCATCGGACATCGCCATATCCATTTTCAACAAAGGTCCAGTTTTGTCCAAATACAGTTTCATGTTGTTATCTCTGCTAAAGATGGTTTTTTCAACATTGTTATCCCATGTGTTCACATACAACCACAGAGTATACCCATAGCGAGAATTATTCGCCTTTTCAATCGTAGTAAGAGGAGGTTGGGGTTGTTTCAAGTTCGCACTCGCAGTGAGACTAGAGGAGCGATTTGATAGGAAATAGTATAAAACATATATCAATAAAATAATAACAACTCCTAAAACAATCACTGTTGTATTCATAATTATATAATTTATGTCTATAAAAAAATATATAATTAGTCAGTTCGTAAAAAGAACAGTCGCTTGAGCATATCCCAATTGATCATATTTTTGGGCATAAACTCTGTTTCAATGGGTGGATTCTTATGTGCAAGTAGGTTATACTCATTCAATATGTTTCTCTTGGAGAGAGGGGCGGTATAATAGGTAATATTGCAAATCGCACCATCCAAACCATTATGATCGCCTATCGTCACATTATCATAGGGAGTATAATTTGGTTCAGCATTGTGTATTGGAACTGATTTGACTAATTTGCCGTTCATAAATACATCTAAGAAATTGGATGAATAGTTAAATGCGAAGTGATTCCATTTCTGCTTTGTAATTCGCAACTTGATCTTATCTTCTTTTTTATTATCGCCGTTGGTGTAATAGATAATCAAATTATTTCGTCCTTGATCCTCGTCGATGTTATTTTCATATACTACATGTGGTGCCCCGTTCGCATAATTGAATATGTTGGTTTCCTTTGAGTATGCTCTATAATTTGAACCCTGGTCGTTCAAGTATAACCAAAATGAAACGCCGTAGTTGCGACGATAATTCGGTGTTTGGTCAAATTGGTCGATCGGTTCCATTTTCAGTTCTTCGCTTCCAGAAATTACGTGTGGTTTGTCTAGGAATTCATTACCAGGTAATAACTTGATTCCTTTTTTCATGAATAACGATTTCACAAGTTTGGGTAAATAAATATACAATAAAATCAACACAAGTTCAATCATAAATAGATAAAATACGGAACTGGTAGTACCATTTATCTCTTTCTTAATGTAATTCACAAACTGCAATAGTAGACACGGTATGTAAAATAACATTTGCATGATCAATCCGGGGAATCCTTCCATACGTTTGATATATTCGCCTGCAAAGTAAAATACAATTGCTAATGAAACAAATAATAACAGTAGCGACAATGCAGAATATACATAACTTAAGGATGTGTTTGTCTGTTGTGAGAACTGCACATAATAGTACACCAGTATACCACTAAATACTACTAATACTATCTTGTTTAATAACGACGAAATCCAATTGTTTGTTGTATCGAGTGGTTTCACAAAAGAAGATAATCCATAAGCAACCAATAATAATATCGGAATAGCTAACCAACTAGTTTCGTACGTCATCGACATCGAATAATTGGAGGTGAATAACATAAATACGATAAACACCGCCATGATTAATATCATTGATCCATGAGACGCAATTGCATTTTGAACAATAGGTTGACTTGTTGTATTTTTCATTTGTTCAGATGCAAATTTACTCGCTTGTTCGGCAGAAGACTTAATATTTTTGTTTAATTTATTAAATGTTTGAAATCCTTTCTCTATATAGTCTGGTTCGATTGTTTCATTCATTTATAATGCTAATATATTATAAATGGATATATTATTCGAAATTTGCTTGGTGTGCATAAAGTTATAGGTTTTCCATGGCGGTTTTCTTTCCATGGCATTCTCTGCACAAAGCAACTAAATTATCCACATGATTGCTTCCGCCATGATCCAATCTAACAATGTGATCGACTTCAAACCAAGCACTTAGTTGCGTTTTGCAGTCTTCGCACGTCCAGTTCTGTCTAGATGCTACGAATTTCTTTTTTGTTTCACTTACGGAACGTTTGGTACCGGTTTTCCCCGAATTGATAATTCGCTGTTCGCCTTGATATTGTTGTGAATTGTTCATAGCAATAATAGGTTTGGTTGAATTGTCTTGAAAAGAAGAGTGTCTTGTTGTGAAATCGAGTATAGGTGAAATCATGTTGGTCGTGCTTTTGTCTACCGGTAAGTATTTTATATATTCATTTGATGTAGCTAACATCTCGCGTGCTCTCAATGGATTATGTTTTACGATGTAATAAAAGAATAGCGCGCCTATTCCCACACCAGCCATTTGATAATATTTTTTCCAGGTCATCATAACTTTTACGTATTTTCCATCTGTATAAATGTTTGCTATTATAAAACCAGCGACTAATAATATAACAAGTTCAAATCTCATTTAACATATCATTAGATTTAATTCGATGTATATACGTGATTATTCACTGTAATACATATAAATCAGAACAATGAGAAATAAGATAAATGTAAAATGGATGTATCTTGATTTAAACTTGATGCTATCTAAAAATGATACTTGTTTGGGTTTGTAATGTTCTCTATATAATTCCAATGATCTAGCTAGGGATATTTCGTCTTTTCCGAGAGAAATATTGTATTTATTGTGAATAAAATGCATCCATCGAACCAATGAGTCACGATTAGCTAAATAAGGTGATACGGGATATTTATCAAGTATTTCACTAAATTTGTTCCCCATTTGCTCGTCAGGTATGAATAACGGCATATTGGTTAACAATTCGTAATATTTCTTTTTCGTCACTTCGTTTGGCGTCAATGGATAGAATTCGGCAATTGTATGTAGAAAAAACCAATAATGAGGTCCCCATGTGTCCGCATCGAAATTCATAACTAACAATATATATAAAGATAACCTTTTTATAATACTAGGACAACCCATTTATTATAATTTCATGAGTACAGATAACTATTGTAACAATTGCGGAAAAGAAGGACATTCATATAGTCAATGCAAAATGCCTATTACGAGTGTAGGTATAATTGCCTATCGAATTCACAATAATAAAAAAGAGTATTTAATGATACGTAGAAAGGACACACTTGGTTTTATTGATTTCATGAGAGGAAAGTATTCGGTCAATAACAAAGACTACATTATGAATATGCTCAAGCAAATGACTGAAGATGAGAAGGACAAGTTGAATACATTCACATTTGAGCAGTTGTGGTTGTCTGTATGGGGAAGCAGTAGACTATCAAACCAATACAAGCAAGAAGAAATGGTTTCGAGGAATAAATTTCAGGTTATTAAAGATGGTATTTATAACAAACAAGACTTTTATAATTTAAGTATACTCATTGAAGAGAGTAAACAATATACCCAGTGGAAAGAACCCGAGTGGGGATTTCCAAAAGGTCGACGCAATTTTCAAGAAAAAGATTTTGAATGTGCGTTACGTGAGTTCCGGGAAGAAACTGGAGTACCGACCGAATATTTGCATAGTATTCAAAATATTTTTCCATTTGAAGAAAATTTTACGGGGTCAAATTACAAATCGTATAAACACAAGTATTACATTACATATATGAACTACGATACTACGTTGATGAATTATAAATATGATAAAATGGAGGTAAGTAAAATAGAATGGAAGACACTAGACCAATGTATCAAATGCATTCGACCCTACAATTTAGAGAAACAGCACATGTTAACAAATTTAGATAATATGTTAACTTATCATGCACCTGTATTATTTTATTAAAAAACAACAGAAATATATGTTCATTCTATATACATATATTTTACTATTATCATGACTAGAAATACAAAAAGAGTAAAATCGGGCGGTTCGAAACGTGCAACTAAAAAAAAATCACCTATTGATAAGATTGTTGGAATTGAACCTATGCATGTTGCTGAACAAAATTTATTGGCGAAAGTCGTTGTAAATAGTCTCTCGGCGTCTCTAGAAAATAAGGTTGATGTGGGAAAAAAAGACGATAAACCAACTCGTTGTCCAAAAGGGCAGCGTCGCAATAAAAATACAGGCGAGTGTGAACCCATTGGTAAAAAACCCCGACAACTAATTGAAGGTTGCAACTATGAATATAAAATAGAGACACCTGAAGAAAAAGTGCGAGCAGAAGAGTTGAAAAAAATGTTGATTACAGATTTGCGTTCGAAACTGATTACAATGTTAGGAATTGAAGATCCGAAAACTGAAAGTGTAATGGGAGCGCGATTGAAACCACAGTTTATTAATTGGATTGTATGTTTGGAACAGAAGAGAGGATTATTGCGAACCAATAAAGAAGAAGACGAAAAAGAAGAAGAACAAGAAGACGATAAAGAAGAAGAAGAAGAACAAGAAGACGATAAAGAAGAAGAAGAAGAAGAACAAGAACAAGAAGACGATAAAGAAGAAGAAGAAGAAGAACAAGAAGACGATAAAGAAGAAGAAGAAGAACAAGAAGACGATAAAGAAGACGAAGAACAAGACGAAGAAATCTTTGAAGATGACGATGTTGATATTTCAGAAATCGATACCGTTGAAATGACTGATAAGGACAAACAATTATTGTCTACATTAGAATTGCTTCCTGGAACTGTAAATTCAGTTGAGTACAATAAAATAAACAAAGAAAACGAAAAGATTCTGTACGAAAATTCCATGATCGACGACGACTATCAGTTTTTGTATCCAACTTTGAATGATCCCGATTTCAATGCAAAAATCGCATCCAGAAAAGAATTTAATTCGATCCGTTACGATGGGAAAATCAAAAATATAAAGGAACAAGCAGAAAAGATGTGTAGTCAGGATTTTGCCCTTATGCCTCATCAAATGTTTGTGAAGAATTTTTTATCATTTCAGACACCCTATAATTCGTTATTGTTATACCATGGATTAGGAACAGGCAAAACATGCAGCGCAATTGGCGTGGCGGAAGAAATGCGACACTATATGAAACAAATTGGACTAGAGCAAAAAATTTTTATTGTCGCCTCTCCAAATGTTCAAAACAATTTCCGCATGCAACTGTTTGATGAGAGACGGTTAGAAAAAAATGGAGACCAGTGGAATTTGCATACGTGCATTGGTAACGAACTAATAAAAGAAATCAACCCAACTTCGATGAAGAATCTACCTAAAGACAAAATCGTTTCACAAATGAATGCACTGATTAATGAACATTATCGATTTATCGGTTACGGAGAACTCAGCAATTATATTCAGCGAAAGATTGATACAACTACTTCTGGACAAGACGATACTGAGGCGATGCAACAAAAACGGATTCGGAAAATTAAACGGCATTTTAGTAATCACTTGTTTATCATTGATGAGTTTCACAATATTCGCATTTCGGATGATAACAAAGACAAAAAGAAAACGGCTACGTTATTGATGGATGTTATACAACATGCAGAAGATACTCGATTATTGCTATTATCGGGTACACCTATGTACAATAGTTACAAAGAGATTGTATGGACCGTGAACTTGTTGAATATGGTAGACAAACGTAGTACTATTAAAGAAAGTGATATTTTTGATGCACAAGGTAATTTCGTGGAAAGAGATGGTAACAAAGAAGGCGGTAAAGAGTTGCTAGAAAGAAAGTTGACTGGATACGTTTCATTTGTAAGAGGAGAGAACCCATACACATTCCCTTATAGGATGTATCCGGACCAATTTGAACCAGAAAACACATTGAAAGAACGCGCATATCCATCGAATCAGTTGAACGGAAAAGCAATCGAAGAGACGATCGAGAACCTACCTATTTATATTAATAAGATGGATCCTTATCAAGAGAAGGGATACTTGGCGATTTTGCAGCATCTAAAACAGAAAACATCGTCTTCCGTTGATGAGAACAATTTCCCAACGTTTGATAATATGGAAAAATTCGGGTACACATTCTTACAACAATTGTTAGAATCGTTGAATATTGTGTATCCAAATGAAGAACTCGACGAGTTGGTTCTCGATGATAGTTCAATTGTTCCGGAAACATTGGTGAAGAGTTATATTGGTAAAAATGGATTGAACGAGATTATGTCTCATAAAACGATTCAAAAAGACTATATGTTACGGTATAATTTTGAGTACAAACCCGACATTCTTTCTACCTATGGACGTATTTTTCATCCTGAGAATTTACCTAAGTATAGTCATAAAATATCGAACATTGCGAATAAAATTATCAAGTCAAGTGGTATAGTCATTGTATATTCTCATTACATTGATGGAGGCGTTGTTCCTATGGCTCTCGCATTAGAAGAAATGGGATTTACAAGATACGGCAGTGCGCCCTATACGAAACCTTTATTGGCGACTGGCGATACACGCATTGAACCAATAGATAGTTTGCAAATGGTTACAAAGGCGAATTTCGAGGAAGTTGATGGAAAACGTTTTGAACAAGCAAAGTATGTAATGATTACTGGAGATAAAAATTTCTCACCGAACAATTTGGAAGATTTGAAATATGTAACGAACGAAAACAACAAAAATGGTGAATTAGTCAAAGTGATCTTGATTACACGTGCTGCAGCAGAAGGATTGGATTTCAAAAATGTCCGACAAGTACATTTGATGGAACCCTGGTACAATATGAATCGAACTGAGCAAATTGTAGGAAGAGCAGTGCGAAATCTAAGTCACTGTAAACTACCATTTGAAGAGAGAAATGTAGAGATTTACTATCATAGCACTGATGCAGTTCAAAATAACGAAGCAGCAGATATGTATGTATATCGTTTTGCCGAGAAGAAAGCAAAGAAGATTGGTGAAATTACTCGTATTTTGAAGGAACAATCTGTAGACTGTTTATTGAATATTGGTCAATCCAACTTTACAGTTGATAAACTGCTGTCGATTACCGAGAACAAAAATATATCGGTACGAACTTCCAGTGGTCACGACATAGACTTTCAAGTAGGAGACAAACCATATTCACATGTTTGTGATTATATGGATAATTGTGAATATACATGTTCTCGACCAATTGATATTGATAGTGTATCTGTGAATGATACAACCTACAATGAAGGATTTATCAAAATGAATTACAACGAGATCATCAAAAGAATAAGAGAACTTTTCAAAGAAGAACATTTCTTTACACGAGATACTTTGTTTCGTTCTATTAATATTCGCAAAGAGTACCCCAAAGAAGAGATTGACTTCGCACTGACTCGATTTATAGAGAACAAACACGATTATCTAATAGACCAATATGGACGCCAAGGATATTTGATTAACAAAGGAGATGTATATGCATTCCAACCGATCGAAATGAATGATGAAAATGCAAGCATTTATGAAAGAACTGTCCCTGTTGACTACAAGCGAGATGCGATTGAAATAGAAGTTCCATCCCGAAGACAAAAGAAAGTTGAAATGGACATAGACAATGAAATGGAGGTTGCTCAAACGTTCTCTGATATTATGAACCAGATAACCATAAATGTAGATAGTGGAATTGAAACAAAAGACACTCTATTGTCCCAAGGTAGTCATAATTGGTATAAACATGCAGGAAATGCGATGAACTTACTTATGAAAAATCATAATATTACAAAAGAAGAAATTGTAGAACATTTGGTCTATCATAATTTAGATACCATGCATTTGAAAGATAAATTAGTGTTGATACAACAATTTTATGGCGACAGACTGGATGATGCAACTAGAGAAGAAAACGACATAACCGAACTAGTAAGGAATTATTTTGAAAAAAGGATTATATCGTCAGATAACCAAAATACAGGAATATTGTTATATAATACATTTGGAGATACTTCCAGTTATGTTATTTATGAGCAGGATAAGTTAAATAAAATGCTATGGACGCAAGTAGAAGAGGTGGATTTAGAAGACTATAAAACAAGTATCATTGCAAAATTTATAAAACCGAAGACTATGTACAATCCGATAGTTGGATTCATGTTCTTGTCCAAGAACAACAATGTAGACTTCAAAATGAAAGACATTTCCGAGAAGAAAAATGCGGTAGGTATTTTTTGCGAAACCAAATCAAAAGCGGATATTATAAAGCGTATTAATTCAATATTAAAAACGGACATGTATAACGATAAGAATACGTCTCAAAAAATCAAAAACAAGAATAACGGTTTATATAAGTCTGGACTATGTGCAATGATTGAAATATTGTTGAGACATATGGACAACAAATCAGTTGATAACAAAAAATGGTTTTTCAGTAAAGAAGAAGCAATCATCAATAACCTGATCGGAATTAAAAAATAAGTTATAAAATTGAATTAGATACTTTTCAACAAATAAAGATACATACATAAAAGTTTCTACTAATATATTAGTTATGGAAAGCAAGAAACCACAAGAACGCAAGATACGCACAGATGTATATACGAAGTCTATGCTTACAAAAAAAATATCTCTGAATATGAACCAAATAGGCAAAAACATTAAATCTAATTTAGAAAAATCTATTTCGAATTCTATCCAAGGTAAATGTAGTCCTGAAGGGTTCATCAAACCTGGTTCAGTTCGTGTAACAAGTTACACAAGTGGAGTGGTCGAAAACGAGAAGATCATATTTGATACCATGTATGAATGCATGATATGTCATCCCGTCGAAGGAATGTTAATTGAATGTACATCAAAAACAATCACAAAGGCGGGTATTCATGGTCAGGTAGTAGATGAAGATGGAAATGTACCTATACATGCATTCATCGCACGTGATCATTTTCACAACGACAAACGATTCAATAATATCGAAGAAAATCAAAAAGTAATGGTTCGTGTGATTGGTATTCGTTTTGAATTGAATGACCCCTACATTGTTTGCATGGGAGAATTGGTAAACGAGAAATAAGTAAACAAATATTGGATGATGATAGTTTTTTATATATACGATATGAAAACCATATAAACTTTATTGCACATATATGTATAATCATGTCTTGCGATAATACGTATACATCGAAGGAGTTAGATAATATAAAACATAGCATCGAAATAATGAACAAACAGGATCAGATTGAAATACTGAAATTGCTATCAAAACATTTATGTAAGTTAAACGAGAATAAGAGTGGTATATTTGTAAATATGTCGTTTTTATCAAATGAGATTTTAGAACAAATGAAACAATATATTGAATATACACAAGAAAAAGCGACTAATTTGGCGACGATGGAGTACCAAAAAGAAGAGTTCAAGAAATCATTACTTAACGAAAAAGAAGATAAAGACAACACCATAGTATCATATAGCGCTATACACTCTTAGCAAATATCATGACAACTATAGGTAACTCCGTATTTTATTGTTTTCATAAAAACAATAATGTAAAAGACATTGTACAATCACTACATCCATATGTATTTACGAAAGATGCACCCCAATCTATTGTAAGTAAGGAGATTAATCCGGTGCAGATCGAACCAAAGAAACCAGATCCGCCTATTGTAAAACCGGTTGCGTCTACCCGAGACACAGATTATTTCACGCCTATACAGAAAGATAGTTTATTTTGGTGTCTGTATGTGGCAATGTATTCTTACGGAGAATATAACGCGATTCATAGAAATTATGGTTTGAAAAAAATGGAATTGAATCAAGAGATATTAGACTTTTTAAAAGATAACGCCCATTTACTGAAACAAGTGAACCACAAATTTACCAAGGTCGCGGTCACCGAATTATTGGCGGATCTTTCTATCAATCAACAGTCTACTTCCTTTGTAAACGTGTATGCATATCTTAGTTTCTACAAATGTAACGTGTATATTATAAATAATGAAAAACAGAGTTATTTGCCGTTTATATTTGATAATGAACTGCCGTCTTTTTTTATTTACGTGGATGGGTTCAAACAATATAAGTTACGATTAGAACCGGTATCATCGAGCGACATTGAACAACTCGACCAACATTTTGTATGTTTAGAAGGATTAAATAAGACACTGAAAAGTTTGTCGGCATACAAGATTGCAGATTTAACAACTATAATGGAAAAACTTAACCTACCATCCAGCAAACTAAAAAAGAACGATATGTATACTACAATATTGGAAACGATTCATTGGTAATATATACAAAATTGATTGCATCAAAATAATATATGATTTTACTATATAAGATTCTATATTATGGATTCAATAACACACAATGCTGGTAATAATACGCGTGAAAAAAAGGATGAATTTCATAGAATCGTTTCCCTCTATTTAGAAAGCAACCCTTTATTATCCACAAACAACAAATCCAGTGAATTGGAAATTCGTTTTGGAACCAATCCTCGCATAAAAAAACCTATCACCAAAAATAACTACGATAATGTAATTAAACAGTTATACTCATGTGGGTTCAAAACAGAGAATAATAACGGAAACCAGATGTTGCGTATCCAAAATGAATATACCGACCCACGAACGGGACAAACAAAGATGTCGAATATTCGTGCAGAAATCGTAGGCACTGATCTGGTTCAACAATATTGTGAAACGAATGATATTCAAAAGTTGATAAATATGCCGTCGAATGTATTTAATAAAATAAAGTTTACCCGAAAATCTTCCCCGAAAGATAAGCAAGACAAATTCATACAAAAATTAGATATGGAAGACTTCAACTTCCGAGTTTCTTTCCAAGAAGAACAGGATTTCAATATTCATAGCAATATTGCTCGAAATATTATGTCGAAATGGGTTGATTCGAAGAAAATGTTCCGTTCATTGAATCGCGTTCGTTTCTACCACGATACATATCCAATCTTTGCCGACTTGACTATTGTGAAAACGTCCAAAATGAACAACCGTGTACCGATTCCACAATATAATATTCAAGATGCCGGTGTATTTTCAAACGTGGAGCATTACGAAATTGAGTTAGAAGTAGACAATTCACGCGTTGGTTCCGGAACTAGTTTCGATAATGCGGACAAGTTGTTATCTGAGTTACGTAAGGTGATTCGTATTGTATTATCTGGTATTCAAGACACCAAATATCCTGTCGCATATAGTGAACACGATGAGGTTCTCAAGCATTACATGAGTATAATACATGGCGAAGACTATGAATACAGACGTGCGTTGCCAAAACACTTCGTTGGTCCCAGTTCATATACGTTACAGTTATCCAATATCATAGAATCTGATGTAGATAATGATCATAAAACTATTTTGAAAGATTATACAGTGACTGATAAAGCAGATGGTGAGAGACGATTGTTGTATATTCATAAAAACGGAAAAATTTATATGATTGATACAAATATGCGTGTTATGTTCACTGGGTCGAAAACCAACAAAACTGCGTTATTCAACAGTCTGTTGGACGGAGAATTCATAAAATATGATAAAAACCAAAAGTTGATCCATGCATATGCAGCATTCGATATTTATTACATTCATGGTAAATCGGTTCGCCATTATCCTTTTATTGCTCGCATGGAAGAAGAAAATTCGAGTAAATCTCGTCTAAATTTACTGAATACATATGTACAAGAACTGGAAGAAGTTTCTATATTAGACACTGCACAAGATAAAGAAGTAAAACCAAAGAACAAAAAAATCAATTCGGGCATCCGCATTCAAGTAAAAGAGTTTGAACATAGTACCGATGAAAGAAGTATATTTGAGGCGTGTTCCACTATTTTATCGAAAGCAAAAGATGAGAATTATGAATATGAGACGGACGGATTAATCTTTACGCCTGCATATTATCCTGTAGGTGCAGACAAGGAAGAAGACGAACCCGGAAGTTTATACAAAACCACCTGGAATTCTTCATTCAAATGGAAACCTCCTCAATTCAATACCATCGACTTTCTCGTCTCTGTAGAGAAAACCGAAACAGGTAAGGACAAGGTGTCTAACATATATCAAGATGGTCTAGATGTCGGCACAAATGCAAATATTGTACAATATAAGACTCTTACGTTGAGATGTGGTTACGATGAACGAAAACACGGGTTCTTGAATCCTTGCCAAGACATCCTGAACGATGATATTCAGTTTTCAAATGACGTAGACAGTAACGATAACTACAAACCCGTTCCTTTTATTCCTACTCATCCTTACGACGAGAATGCTCATGTATGTAACATTGTCTTGAAGAAACAAGGCGATAATATGGTGATGTTATCAGAAGAAGGTGAATATTTCGAAGAAGATACCATCGTGGAGTTTAAATACGTTCAAGAAAACAAGGATGGTTGGAAATGGGTCCCTTTACGAGTGAGATACGATAAAACGGCAGAACTGAAGGCTGGTCTGAAAAACTACGGCAATGCTTACCATGTTGCGAATAGCAATTGGCGATCAATCCATCATCCGATTACCGAAGAAATGATCGGCACTGGCGAAGAAATTCCACAATTTGTGGAAGAAAACGATGTATACTATAGTCGTTCGAACGAACAAACCAGTACGCAAGGTCTACGTGACTTCCATAATTTGGTTGTAAAGAGATCTCTCATCACAGGACTTGCAAACCGCGGGGATACCCTCATTGATTATGCCGTAGGAAAAGCAGGGGACTTATCTAAGTGGTCAAAATCGAAATTGAAGTTTGTCTTTGGAATTGATATTTCCAGAGATAATATTTACAATCGCATTGATGGTGCATGTGCTCGCTATTTGAACTTGGTGAAGAAATATAGAAATAGTAAAATGAAGGCGTTGTTTCTCCGAGGAAACAGTGGTGCAAATATTCGCAATGGATCTGCATTTGAAACCGATAAAGACAAACTCATATCCAAAGCTGTATTTGGTAATGGTCCCAAGGATCAACAATTGCTCGGAAAAGGTGTATATAACCAATACGGTATTGGTGAGCAAGGTTTCAATATCAGTTCTTGTCAATTTGCTATGCATTATTTCTTTGAAAACAAGGATACTCTATATGAATTTATACGTAACTTGAGTGAATGCACCAAAATAGATGGTCACTTTATCGGCACGTGTTATGACGGAAGAACTGTATTTAATATGTTGAAAAACAAAGAAGAAGGCGATCGTATACCCATCATGAAAGACGACAGAAAAATTTATGAAATTACGAAAATGTACGACAAAACTGGATTTCCAGATGATGAACTCAGTTTAGGTTATAATATTTCAATATACCAAGAAAGTATCAACAAATCGTTTGTAGAATATTTGGTGAATTTCGACTACTTCATTCGAGAAATGGAAAATCATGGTTTTGTAGTTATAAGTTCGGAAGAAGCTAGTCATATGAATTTACCTAGCGGAACAGGTATGTTTTCAGATTTATTCAAACAAATGGAAGATAACGTAGCACAAAACCCGAATATGAAACACGACGTTGGACAAGCATTGTATATGACTCCAGAAGAAAAGCGCATTTCATTTATGAACAGATATTTTGTATTCAAAAAAGTAAGAAGTGTAAATATGACAAATAAGGCATCTGCTGATACTGATACAATTAATAACCAGATTCAAGAATTAGAAAAAGAAGAGTCTAAAAAAGAAGAGACCAAAAAAGAAGAGTCTAAAAAAGAAGAGACCACAGTTCAACCTAAAAAAATACGCAAAAACAAGAAGAAGGTAGTAATAGAAAAAAATTAAGCCATAATGAAATGATATAAAAATAATAACTCTGTATTATCAGCGAGAATTATTATTTACGATTGATGACTTATTATCAAGTACCCAGAAATAATTTTTTTACATATAAATATATAGATTATATTGAAAGACATGACCAACCTGTATCTATCATTTCACAATCACAAAGTGATTATTTGTATGAAATCAAAAAACATATTGGGTTGATCGAAAAAGATTGGGATATATTTAAAAAATACACAAACCCCTATGAATACATACATACTAATATTCCTCATAAAAATAAATATGTTGCCTCGTGCAATCCACTATCACGTTCATATTTCAAAATGATTGAAATAATGAAAATATTCAAACTGGAAGTAAACTCCAAACCTATTCGTAGTTTTCACTTGGCCGAAGGTCCGGGCGGGTTTATTGAGGCATTGTGTAAACAACGAAAGTGTCCATACGATTCATATATTGGTATGACTATTTTGGATGATAAACATGATCCAAATATACCCGCATGGAAAAAAACGAAACACTTTTTGAATCAATACAAAAATGTCTTTATTGAGAATGGGAAAGACGGTACTGGAAACATATTGTCGTTAGATAATTTCACTTATTGTGCAGAGAAATATTCGTCATGTATGGATTTAATTACGGGCGATGGTGGATTCGATTTTTCAAGTGACTTCAACAACCAAGAAAGTCATATATCGAATCTGTTATTTGCGCAAATGGCGTTCGCACTTGTTATGCAAAAAAAAGGTGGTTGTTTTATCCTGAAAATATTTGATTCGTTTATGCACCATACAGTTGATTTACTCTACATATTATCTTCCTTTTATGAAAAAGTAAGTATAGTGAAACCCCATACAAGCAGATACGCAAATTCCGAAAAATATGTAGTGTGCAAAGGTTTTATATTTCAGAACAATCAAGTATTTTACCCTTTTTTACACAGGGCATTCGAAAAAATGACAAACAACAAGGAAGATTTGCACATACATCGCTTTCTTACCATACCCATCAATTCCTATTTTTTAAACAAACTAGAAGAATTAAATGCGATATTCGGTCAACAGCAAATCGAAAATATACATTATACTGTATCGTTGATCGAGAACAAACACAAACAAGATAAAATAAATAATCTCATTAAAAACAATTTGCGCAAGTGTGTAAACTGGTGTATGAAACACAATGTCGATTACAATGTATTCGACGATTAAGTAACTGTATTTTTTATTTTACTAACCTGTTTTTTATCCTTTTTATCTTTTTCTAGTTTCGCTTTTTTCTTCTTTAAGTTTTGATTCATTTCATACGCATGTGTATCAAGAATTTTCAAAATCTGCAAATATTCGGAAGCGTATTCAGTTGGGATATAATACGAGTCATATAATAAACTACATCTGGCTAGATCTGAATATGAACTACCGCACAGTTTTTCTTCTATACTTTCATAAGAATACCTATATCTTTTCTCCGCCTCTATGGATTGAATTGTTTCTTGTGAAATTGTGTATCCTTTGAAACGACTCGCCAGTTTGTTTATATTATTTACAATTTCGTCTATCAAATCCTTCTTCTTTGATGATTTACGAACACGATCCATACACGTTTTTATCGAATTAAACGTCTCCCATCTATATGTAAACACATATGGTAATTTTCTCAGTTGCGACAACGTCATCTTGTCTAGGATGTGTTTGTATTTATATGGATTGGGTATCGCATGTGCTAATTTTAATGAAAACGCGTCACGACTGCCGAGAAAACTGCATATATATCTTTTAATGTCGGTTGGGACATATTTATTCTGGAATATTTTGTCTGATTTCTTTTGTTTTTTATATTTACTGCGGAATTGGTATCGTTTCAATCCACATTTGATGTCTTTGTTTACATGTATAAGCATTTCATAATGTACATTCTCGGTTACTATATTTTTTCGTATTTGTAACGAAATTGTCTCCAACTGACCCTCCAAGTGTCGTTTCAAATTACGAACAGTATAAGTTATTCCATAATGATACGAAGTACTAGTCAAATAAGTAGTTGAGTATGTATCTAATTTCTTGCATATAACGTACAATTCACGATATTCACCGCTTAGTTGTTCTAATTTCTTGAAATAACTATCCATATTTGATATATATATATTACATATATCAAGTTATTCACAATTCCTTTCAATTTTTATCCACCTCGAATATTTGTATCGGTACATTCTTTATATACACCATCCTTACCAACACTCGGCGTCTTCTTGTTAGGATAACCAATCTTGTCCTTTACTGTATATCCATTTGCAGGAACACCGTATGCTAATGCGTTAGCAACATGTAGTCCATATGCAGACTTGTATGACGAAGCAGCATCGGTGATGGTATTGTATCTTCGTCTAGCAATCAAATCGCTTGACGATACTGCACCTTGTTGAGCAAATTGATAATTGTTTGGTTTATAATGTAAAACAGTGTATCGCAATTTGTAACTGGATACATTTGGCGACAGATTCGTTTGATATGTTCCACTTGTAAATCCGAGTGATGTTGTGAGAATATCGTTGTTCAAGATAATCTTTGGTGCAGTGGATGACGCAGGTACGGTCCATTGAACTGGTTCATCGCCAGCACCAGTTGATATGACAGGTTTTATCAAATTAGTCGATGCATCGATTGGCGTAGCAGTAAGTTGCACCTTCTTTGTTAAATTATTCATCTGGATATCCAACAACGTATTTTTTGTTCTGTTATCAGGTTGTATGAAATAATGGTAGTTATTGATCATCTTTTGTTGCAACAAATTATTTATATCAGACACGTCATAATATCCAGCAGAGACATCCACAGTGAATTGGATTTGTCCATTATCGCTCGATATCCATTCGTAATTGAAACTTGTGTCTACCGACAGAAAGTGCTTATCGCAGTCGGTCTTTCCGGCAGGACTATATAGGTTGTTCACTGCTAATCCACTTCCAGGAGTTACACTAGAGTCTCCTTCGCGAATGTAATTATATTGATTTTGTTGGAATGTTTTGCTACGACTGTTTAAATATTGGTTCGCATTTGCATAATACTTTGATTTGTTATTTGTGGGATCAAAATTCTTTTTAATCATTCCACTACTTCTTAAGCGACTTAATGCATTTTTTTGTGGTGACCCAATATCACATTCGGCGCTACAACTCCCCGGTATTTCTGTTTTATTATTCGTGATGTTAATATCTAATGTATTGACTAAACCATTCTTATTTGCCGACTTCGAATTAATAATCGAACCGTTCGGCATATTTAGTAAATCTATCGAAACAGACGTACGAGAATTGCAATTGGGAGATCCGGTCGCAATCTCACGACGATAAATCTCTAGAGGTTGACGTTTGAATAAATTGCGACCACTTATCGTTCCATCGCGCTTATTTTTTCTAATGGTTGTAGTAATTTGATCAAATGTTTCTCCTTTCCATGATGGAAGAACAGATATGGTATTTTTAGTAAATATCTCTGTCATTCAGTATAATATATAGTATTATGTTATAATATAATTATGAAATTGTCCGTAAATATTCCTACTGCTATCCTAATTCTCTTGGTAGTGTTTTACACGTTCATTATCTTTTCTCATTTTACTAAAAATATGAGAGAGGGTCTTGAGAACCAAGACGAAGAAAATTTAGAAGAAACCGATATGCCTGAAGAGGTTGACCCAACTGATCTTCCCGAAGAAGAGGAAACAATCCTCTCTCAGATGACCCGCATTGAATCTGAAATTGAAGATCTTGAATCTGAAATTGAAAAGCGCAACAAGGTACTTGAAGACTTGAAGAAGACGATTGACGAGACCGAAGAAGAACCAGTGAAAGAATAATTAAAACTATAAAACAAAACCTAATAAACATATGTTCATTTACTTGATTAGATAAATGAACATTGCATTGAAAACAACACAATATTCCATTCATAATACTTATTTACTTGAGAAAAAGAACAATGTGATTGTCGAAGGAACATTTTCAAAAATCGTCTTTTCAAATCAGTTCTTCACCATGAACGGTATTTACTTCTTTTTGGCGTTACAAGAGTTTGAACTAAAGCATCATTTAAATGGAATATTTTTGCAGTTTCATCCCTACCAAGAGAATAATTTACGACTGATTCAAGAATTCATACGCATCGAGTACAATATTTTGGATTATTATCGGCGCCAAAATCATTGTAATAAAAAAATATCCAATATTTTATCAAAACAGTTGTATTCGGGTTGTATGAAAATATATCGTGATTTTAAAAAAAAACCGAAAGCAACAACTAACTTTGATAACAGTCATTATGTTATCAAAATATCAGGTATATGGGAAACAGTCGATGAAGTAGGATTAGCTATAAAACTCGTTGTTGCATGTCCTCCTTAACATTATAATAACATTCTCATTCCACCGCCTCGTCTACCTGTATTAAATGGGCGGTTTCCTTTTCGAAGATCATGTGAAACATGTTCATTTGGATTGTTCCGTTTTTCTGTGTCAAATGTTTTGACATCGACAAACCCATTTGTTTCATTAATTTCATACGTCAGATTTATTATGGTATGATAACCAGTGTTGTCTGATTTTGAATTAAATGTATCAAATTCACCGCGGTTCACAAACTTCTGCAAACCATCTTTTAATTGCAAAATATTTTTGTCCATGATAGGATAAAACTGCCCATAATCGATCGTTAATTTCTGTTTGTCTACTCTCTGTTTCAGCATATTGTCTTCATATCCCCATGCCCAAAAATTAGGGAATCCCAACGTTTTTTCAAAATCTGCTCCAGTAATAGAGACAATACCGCCTAAAGCGAATTTATAACCATAGAAATGTTTTACGTTTCCGGAGGTTGTTTTATAATTTAAAAAATTCTTTAGATACGGCATTGTATCTACGTCATTGAAAACTAGCGTAATATTTTTGTAATCATTTGGATACTTATCTTTCACCATCAAAAAACCAATGTTTTTCATCGCTCCTCTGTTGAAATCGCGTTTGTCCGTTTGATGTATATAATAAATCTTGTAATCATCTTTCGGAATATCTTCCATCACTGAAATCATATGTCTTGCAAAAAATCCTTGTTGCTGTGAACGGTCTCTATACGGAATCAGAAATACCATTGACGGAACCTTTGCCTCTTCGTCTGCCTTCTTCTTTGCCTCTTCGTCTGCCTTCTTCTTTGCCTCTTCGTCTGCCTTCTTCTTTGCCTCTTCGTCTGCCTTCTTCTTTGCCTCTTCGTCTGCCTTCTTCTTTGCCTCTTCGTCTACCTTCTTCTTTGCCTCTTCGTCTACCTTCTTCTTTGCCTCT